>Ga0255385_10001_pt1 | contig 58138 bp, 35 predicted proteins | sample ANMaggSeSYBR01G3_FD_182103 | JGI IMG/M metagenome (GOLD analysis project Ga0255385, IMG submission 182103) | Sediment cell enrichment communities from methane seep in Santa Monica Basin, California, United Staets - ANME aggregate JGI... | ecosystem: Environmental > Aquatic > Marine > Cold seeps >...
GATCGGGGTCTGGATTTCTCTGCGGGCTGCTTTCGGTTTACTGCGGATCTGGCCCGGGATAGGAAAAAGTGTATTTCAAGGAAAATGATAATAAGAAACATATCCAAGAAAGAAAGTCCAACTACTTACAGATAGTTATCAATTGAAAGGATTGCTCTTTCAAAACATCCTGCTAGCAGGACAAATCGTATCCCAAAATATCGAGTGCATTCTAAGCACTCTTCACAAGATTGTTATTAATTACCCGATCCTGTTAATTTAATATATACTTAGTGTATTAGTCAATTTAGATCTATTCCATTCTCCCCTCACTTATTCCAATATACTGGAGCTTGGGCATTTGCTGTATTTGTTAAACATTACCTTTTCACTGAAGGATCTATTGAAGATAAGGATTTCGTGGCAAGTTGGATAATAAACAAAGAAAAATCCTATCCAGTGCTCTGTATGGATTTATACTTGGATCTTTTTTCCCTTTAATCAGTATCGTTTACGAGCTGGTGCAATCAGGGTCTAAGTTCTCTTTATCAACCCTGTGGGCATTGCATGCCAATCAACCACTACTATTTATCATCGCCCTTTTTCCATTAATATTTACGCCATTCTTTGCTATGGTTGGTGATCAAACGGCACGCCACGAGGAGACAACATCACAACTGGATGAGCAATTAAAAGGAAAAGCTGCTCAATTAGAAAACGAACATTATTTTCTTGAAGCATTAATTAATAGTTCTTTCTTTGCTGTGGTGCGCCTGGATAATAATCACATAATTATATCCAGTAACCCAGCCTTTGAAGAACTTTTTGGTTATACAAATGAAGAAATCACGGGGAAATATCTGGACACTTTAATTGCTTCTGATGATCTCCTAAAAGAGGCTTCTGGAATTTCCAAATTGGTCTCAACGGGCAATATCACCAGAAAGGTAAGCCAGCGGATGAAGAAAGACGGCAGCCTTGTGGATGTTGAGATAGTTGGCGTGCCGGTCTTTGTTGGGGGAGAGCAAATCGGTATTTTGGGTCTTTACCATAATATCAGCCAGCGGTTGGAGACTGAGCAGAAATTAAGAGAAAGCGAGGGGCGTTTTAAAAGTTTGTTTAATGAGTCACCAATATCTCTTTGGGAAGAGGATTTTTCAGAAGTAAAGAAGGTCTTAGACAAGATTGCTGAAAACGAAGATGTCGTAGAGCGTATAAAGAATGATGATGACCTGGTAAATCAATGCATTCAATTGATAAAAATTCTGGATGTCAATCAGGCTACTTTAGATTTATATAATGCCAAATCAAAACCGGATTTACTTGCAAGTTTACCTCGAATTTTAGTTGAAGCATCTATTGCTGAATTTCGAAAAGAATTAATCTCTTTAGCCACCGGAAAGAACTCTCATGAATGCGAGATAAAACAAAAAAAATCATCTGGTGAGATCATAGATGGCTTGCTCCGTTTATCACTGCCCCCGGGTTATGAAGAGACCTGGGAGCGAGTCTACATATCAATAATAGATATCACAGATCGCAAACAAACTGAAGAGAAACTGCGCTTTTTAAGTTTCCACGATGCGCTGACCGGGCTTTACAACCGGGGGTATTTTGAAGAAGAAATGGAACGTTTGAAATCCAGCCGTCAATTCCCTGTCAGCATCATCGTCTGTGATCTTGATGATCTGAAACAAATCAACGATTCTCTGGGACACGATGTTGGCGATCAGGCAATTAAAGCTGCAGCAAATATTCTGAGATCAAACGTGTTTAGAAAAGAAGATATAGTTGCCCGAACAGGGGGAGATGAATTCGTGATCCTGTTGCCAAATGTTGATATTAACGAAAATCCTGCCATCCGCGAAAGGCTAGATAAGTCAATTATTGATTTTAATGGAAGTACCAAAAACGATGGTCTCTACCGCCCAATATTTTTCTCATACGGTTTTGCAGTAATCCAGTCTGACGAATCACTTATGGAAGGATACAAGCAAGCAGACGCAGCTATGTATACCGCTAAAACGGAGAAAAAAGCAAAATAGACATAAGGCAGGGGGAGCGAGAGACAAAGAGAGTCGCTAAAAAGTTAAAAAACCGCTCAACAAGATCAATTGAGCGGTTTTTGAGTCTACAAAGAAGGCGTTAGCCTGTGACCGTGAGATATTTAACTTATACCGCTAGTCAACCTCGGCGAACTCAAACTGGCTCTGGTAAAGTTCGGCATAAAAACCGCCGCTTTCCAGCAAGTCTTCATGTACCCCCTGTTCTACAATGTCACCTTCATTCATCACCAGGATCCAATCCGCATTGCGAATTGTGGAAAGCCGATGAGCAATGATAAAACTTGTGCGGTTCTGCATCAGATTGTCCATCGCTTTTTGGATCAACACTTCGGTGCGGGTGTCGACCGAACTGGTCGCTTCATCCAAAATCAGCATACTGGGATCAGTAACAATAGCCCGGGCGATAGTGAGAAGCTGTTTTTGCCCCTGCGAGATATTGCTGGCTTCCTCGTTTAGTACCAGGTCATAACCATCACTGAGGGTACGCACAAAGTGATCCACATGGGCTGCTTTGGCAGCCTTGATTACATCATCATCGCTGGCGCCTGGGCGTCCATAACGTATATTTTCCATAATAGTATCGTTGTAAAGCCAGGTGTCCTGCAGCACCATGCCAAAGAAGCAGCGCAAATCCGCTCGTTTATAATCTTTGATATCGTGCCCATCCACCAGGATTGCTCCTTGATTTACATCATAGAAACGCATCAGCAGCTTAACTATGGTGGTCTTGCCGGCACCAGTTGGTCCAACAAGGGCGATCTTCTGTCCCGGTTGTACATCGACAGAAAAATCGTTGATAATGATTTTGTCAGGATCGTATCCAAATTGCACATTTTGGAAAACCACCTGGCCTTTGATCTCATCGGGCTGGACAGGGTTGTCCACATCAGGGATTTCTTCTTCCTCGTCCAGGAATTCAAAGACTCGTTCTGATGCAGCAGCGGTTTGCTGGAGGACGTTGGAGATATTAGCGATCTGTGTAATCGGCCGGGTAAACGATTGGACATACTGGATGAACGCCTGGATATCACCCACGGTAATGGCTTTCTGGATTGCCAGGTATCCCCCCAGGACAGAAATGGCGACATACCCCAAATTACCCACAAACCTCATTACCGGCATCATTAAACCGGAGAGAAATTGTGACTTCCAGGCCGAACTGTACAGAGTATCGTTTAACCCTTCAAATTGTTTTACACTTTCAGCTTCACCATTAAAAGCCTTCATCACCAGGTGTCCACCGAACATTTCCTCGACATGCCCATTGACATGGCCGAGATATTCTTGCTGCTGGGTAAAATACTTTTGGGATTGACGGACAACCAGGAGAACAATCCCCATAGATAGAGGAATGATCAACAGCGCAACCAATGTCATCTGCCAGCTGATGGTCAACATCATGATCAGCACACCAACTACAGTCACAACCGAGGTGATTATTTGGGATAGACTTTGGTTCAGCGTTTGGCTAACTGTATCTACATCATTTGTAATCCGCGAGAGAACTTCACCCTGGCTGGTGTTATCAAAGTATTTAAAAGGCATACGATCGATTTTTTCGGCAATGTCTTTGCGAAAACGGTAAGTAATATCCATGGAGATGCCAGACATAATCCATCCCTGGATATAACCGAATAATGAGGATCCGAGATACAAAGCCAAAGTAATCAGGATGATCCGTCCAATAGCATCGAAGTCAATCCCTGATCCGATCCCAGCAATATTTTCCATTACACCTTCAAAAAGAATGGTGGTTGCGCGACCGAGAATTTTTGGACCGGCAATGTTGAATATTGTCGAGGCAACTGCAAAGATCATCACAATCAGGATGCCAGTCTTGTAGGAACCGAGATACTCGATCAGCCTGCTCATGGTGCCCTTAAAATTGCGGGCTTTATCCCCTTTCATCATCGACATGTGACCGCCGCGTCCCATCGGACCTCCACGCATAGGACCGGAAGGTTTACGGGGTGTTTCAGTCTTTCTATTCTGGTCACTCATGCCAATTCCTCCTTGCTCAACTGCGAAGACGCTATTTCCTGATAGGTTTCGCAGGTTTCCATTAATTCATGATGTTTCCCTTTGCCAACTATCCGACCTTCATCTAAAACGATGATTTGATCGGCATTTTTTACAGTTGCTACCCGTTGGGTAACGATCAGCATCGTGCTTTCCCCTGTTTTCTGCTTTAGTTCTCTACGCAATGTAGAGTCGGTTTTGAAATCCAGGGCTGAAAAACTATCGTCAAAAATATAGATTGGAGGTTTTTTGACCAGAGCCCGCGCAATTGACAGGCGTTGTTTTTGCCCGCCGGACACATTTGAGCCGCCCTGGGAAATCTCCGCCTCAAACCCTTCTTCCTTGGCAAAAATAAATTCACTCGCCTGGGCAATATCAGCAGATTCTTTCAGTGTTTCCCTGCTGGCGTTTTTATCAGCATAGGCCAGGTTGCTCTCTATGGTGCCTGAGAACAAGGTGCCATCCTGGGGAACATAGCCAATTTTATCCCTCAATTCACTTTGCCTGACCTCCCTGATATCAACCCCATCCAGAAGAATACTTCCCTGGGTGACATCATAAAACCGCGGAATCAGGTTAATCACAGTCGATTTGCCGCATCCTGTTGAACCAATGAACGCTGTAGTCTCCCCCGGGCGGGCAGTGAAGTTAATATCCCGGATAACATCATCCAGGGCACCCGGATAGCGGAAAGAGACTTCCTGAAACTCTATTTGGCCAATGAATGGATCTGGGAATGATTTTGGGTCATCCGGATCTTTGATAACAATTTCCGTTTCCAGAACATCGGCGATACGCTCGCCGGATACTGCTGCCCGGGGTAAAAAGATAAACATCATTGACATCATCAGGAAGGCCATAACGATCTGCATAGCATACTGCATAAAAGCGATCATATCGCCCACCTGCATGGTTGCTTCGGCGACCTGGTGTGATCCTACCCAGATAATGGCTAATGTTAATCCATTCATCACCAGCATCATAACCGGCATCATTGTTACCATCACCCGGGCAACAAAGAGGCTGGTATCAGTCAGCTCACGGTTGGCTTTATCAAAACGCACTTTTTCATCATCCTGTTTATTAAAAGCCCGGATGACCATCATGCCTGAGAGGTTCTCGCGCGTTACCAGATTCAGGCGGTCAATCAGGCTTTGGATAATTTTAAATTTCGGCAGTGAAATTGAGAAAATGATTAAAATCATACCGAGCAGGGCAATCACGGCTACAGCGATAATCCACCACATATTTGGGCTTTTATCTATCGCCCGGATAACACCACCAATACCAATAATAGGAGCATAAAAGACTAACCGGATGATCATATAAGTCACGGTCTGAACCTGGGTAATATCATTGGTTGAGCGGGTGATTAGCGATGCCGTTGAAAACTTATTAAATTCTGTGCTGGAAAAGCTTTCTACCTTTTCAAATACATCCTTACGTATGTCCCGAGCCGCTCCGGCAGCGGTCTTGGCAGCCAGGTATCCCACAGCAATTGTAGTGACTCCCCCAATTAGAGAAATCAACAGCATGATGCCGCCAGTGCTTAAAATATAATCCCTTTGGATTTTTACAGCGTCCATGCCCAGGGCTTCGTATTCCGTTTTGACAGCCCCAACTGCCATCTGGGTGATCATGCTTTCTCCCAGGGAGGCAAACATCTCACTGATGCTGGCGCTTATCTGAGCACGCTGCGCCTCCGGCATCATACCCAGTACTTGAAAAACATCCATTCCTTCCGGAATCAGGGAAAGATCAAAATCAAATCCCGTTTCCCTAGGTGGAGCCTGGGACGGATCTTCCATCATTTGCCTGATACCGGTTACGGTAACCAGAGCCTTTCCAAGGATGGGATTCAGTTGATCGGTCAGGGATTGATCCAGATCCTTGAGGATATAAATTGCTTCAACATCCAGAACTGGATAATCTTCAAGATATCCTTCCGCCTCAGCCGAGCCTGACTCCAGCAAATTGTACGAATCGAGGACAAGTTCCCCTTCCTCAAGATTCATGAAAATGAGCAGCTTATCCATCTCGCTTTGCCGAATAGCGATAGGTACAGCGTTTTCCACTCCATTCTGCTGGATGCCGTTATTGACAATCCTGGAAAGATAATCTGGCAGGGCCAGCTCCGCATTGGCCTGCACAAACAGCAATGTGATAGACAAAAGGATCATAAGAGTATATGGCTTTAAGTATTTACTCAGTCGTCGCATATTGATGATGCTCCTCGTAAACAAAAATTCGTTTTGTTATTCAATCGAACCTTCAAGTTGATTGGCTTTGCTTATCATAAGATCGAGCGCCCCCTTAATCAATTCTTTTTCTTCCCGGGACAGAATCCCAACCAAATCATCCAGCCAACCCTGGCGGGCTCGGATACCTTCGTCCAGCAGGTGAGATCCTTTTTCAGTCAAAACAATTTGCTTTACACGCCGATCGGTGGGATCTTCTGTGCGCAAGATTAACTCCTGCTGCACCAAACGCTCCAGCATCTGGCTGGATGCAGCGCTGGTCACTCCCAGGTGATCCCCTAGATTAGTAACCCCAGCGCAGCCCTTTTTGTTGAGATGGAACAGGGTGCCAATCATCGACATGGATAACCCGCTTTCCCGGGCAAAGTGGATAAATTTGCGCATGGAGCGGTGCATAAAAATGTCTGTCCATTGCTGAAATGTAGCTATAAATGGATCCGTATTCGTCATACTTCACCTCTCTTAATAATTAAGCGAACTAAATTATATAGCTATCTTAGGGGAATATCAAGGGGCAATAACAAATGTAGGGGCTCTTAATAGAGACTTAACTTGATTAGCCCGTGAATTTGCGCAGCATCCCGAGTAGCTAACTCACAGCGGCAGCGTATTGAAGGGTATTCACCGGGCGATGTGGAATATCTATTTCCTGGGTTTTCCTCTGAAATTTTATATTACTTGATAAATTCAAGAATAATATTTCGTGATTGATTCCCGTTTCCCCAGGATAGCGTGGGCCCGTTCCAATTCCAGCGGGATATTAATCTCCTGGGGGCATTTATCCAGGCATTCCCCGCAGATGACGCACAGGGATCCATTACCGTTCGGATTCTCTTTATCCAGTTTTTCCTGTGTGCCAGCTAACTTCTTATATCCCCTGCGGACCTGGAAGCGTCTGATACGGCTCTGCTCCATGGACACATTATTCAGAATGGCAAAATTGTGAGGAATATTGACTCCCTCAGGACAGGGCAGGCAGTATTCACAACCAGTGCATGACACAAGGATTTTTTCACGATATATCTCTGCTAGCCTGGTGATCAGATCTTCTTCTTCCTGATTCAGGGAATTTATACCAGAGCGTTCCGCGCTGTCGCAATTTTCCTCAACCATTTGCATGTTTCCCATGCCGCTCAACACAGTAGCAACTTCTGGGCGGTTCCAAAGAAACTGCAAAGCCCAGTCCACCGGGGTTCGTTCCTGAGCGACTGAGTTCATTACTTCAACAGCTTCAGCCGGCGGGTTGGCCAGGGTGCCTCCTTTAATCGGTTCCATAATTACCACAGCAATCCCCTTGCTGTGGGCATACTCCAGGCCATCGGTGGTTGCCTGGACAGCTGTATCCATATAGTTGTACTGAATCTGGGCCATGTCCCAATCGTAGTAATCAATGATCTCTTTAAAAACGGGATAAGTGTCATGAAAAGAAAATCCAATATGGCGGATCCGCCCCTGCCGCTGAGCTTCTTCCATCTTATCGATCAGCCCTAACCGTTTCACTTTCTCAAAGGTCCCGGCATTTAAGGAATGAAGAAGATAGATATCCAGGTAATCTGTCTGCAGCTTTTCTAACTGGGAGTTTAAGAAACGGTCAAAATCTTCAGTTTTCCTTACTACCGGTACAGGAAGTTTGGTCACCAATTTCACCTTCTCCCTGTAGCCATCTTTCAACGTCTCACCGACCACCTTTTCACTTTCGCCCAGGTGATAGGGCCAGGCAGTATCTATATAATTGATCCCCCGATCAATGCCGTAGCGGATAATGCGTTTTGATTCTTCTAAATCCGCTCCCATCAAGCTGAATCTGCGTGACGGTAGACGCATGCAGCCAAAACCAAGTGCCGAAACTTCCCAATCCAAAGATCCCATTTTGCGATATTGCATTGTTGGTGTTCTCCTCTTGAATATTGCGTAATTATAGCAGGTCTCCTCCCTGGCGTGAAAATCCCCCAAGGAAATCCCTTTCTCTCCCCGGGAGAATCACCAATTAAAACAAGAAACCGCCTAACTTCACTTGTTGGCGGTTTCTTGTTATCCAGCAGCAGGGCCAGGATTTAAGAGCGAGAGCGCTATCAACTCGCGCTCGCTCGCCCAGATGCTCTTGCCTAGGGATCAGGCGATGGCGGAGGAGATTCCTTTTCGCCTGGAATCCCGGCGCATGAGCGCCGGGGCGAACCGGGTATCTTTCCAAAGCAAAAGACGCCCTGATGAGCGTCTTGTCTTGAGTAGCGGGGCCAGGATTCGAACCTGGGACCTCCGGGTTATGAGCCCGACGAGCTGCCACTGCTCTACCCCGCGTTAATTATAGGTTGCCGATTATAGCATGAGGGTATACCTCAGTCAAGGTTTGGTGTTAAAAAACAGATCCCACCATACCCGAAACAGGTTTTGCGGCTCCTGGGTGACTGTCGGAATTAAGGTTGGCAAAACTTGCGTTCCCTCCAACGGCACTACCGCAATCCGGTGGTCTCCCTCCCTTATCCATCGGCGGTTTTCATAAGCCCATTCCTCGACCGCGGCATCCGAATCTGCTCTCACTACCTCGGTGGCAAGAGCACGTGTGGTGGCTGTCAGCGCAGCCATTGTCTCTTGAGCTTGCTCAAACTCACTTGTAAGGCGGTTTAAATCGGAAATTCTGCCGCCAAATATTATCATCCACACGATCAGCACCAGCAGGAATCCCAGCAGAAGAATCGTTTTGCCTTTTTTCAGATCCATAACTCTATCTTATCCCACAACTTCTGCCTTCGCAATCACTTACCCTTGTGCCAATCCAAACTCGAAAACATTTGCCCTTCACCCCAATAGTGGATATTAAAAAGTCTCTAACCTCAAGTTAGAGACTGGTTCTGTGCCGAAGGTGGGAGTCGAACCCACATGGGAGTAAATCCCACTACGCCCTGAACGTAGCGCGTCTGCCTATTCCGCCACTTCGGCATAACAAATCCTCTTGCAGGCGCAATTTTACCCCGATTTAGCATTTTGTCAACCTGCCGGCTTCTTTCTCAATTCTTGCCGGCAATTCCGAGACTCGCCAAGTTCATTGATGATTGTTTTACCTATCTGCAACCCGTGCTATAATTCAGGCAGGTGCCCCTTATGATCATGCTTCAAACCGGAATTAATCCAACCAATATACCAATAACCTATCTAGGATATTCACTGCTGATTATCCTGATATCTTCCATATCTCTAGTGAAGGTTTTCAAGAAATGGCAGCAGGGCAGGTTCCCCCAGGGTTTCCGTATGGTCCAGGGACTGACGGGATTAACCATATTGCGAATCATAGTCTTCCTGATCACTTATTTTTCCTGGCAAGCGGAACCGGCTTTTACTCATTCCCTCCTGGTTCTGGACCAGGCTGCTCACCTTCTGGGATTGATCTTGATCCTCTGGTTATGGGCATTTCCTGAACCCAGCCGCGAAATTGATATCGGGGTTACTGTTTTGTCAGTTCTTATTGCCATCGTTGTTATCCTGCAAACAATTTTTCTCCCCTCACTTCTAGAAGGCTTTTTGGGAACTTTCCCCTTCTGGCAGTTTTTTTCCATCCTGCTGCTTGTTTTCGGCTGTGGCCTGATTGCCGTCCGCAAACCAAACTATTGGGTATATGGACTTATTATGGGAGGTATCCTTTTCATTGGATCCCTTTTGTCCCTGTTGATTTCGAGTTCGGAATATTTACATCTGGTTCAGCTAACCGCGTATCCGCTGCTGCTGATTTTAGGAGAGCGTTTTCCCATCGGGGATAAACCTTCCCCTGAACACAAACTGGAAGATGCTGATCACCAGCGACAACGCGTTAGTGTAAACTACCAAACCCTGGACATGATCCAGAAATTATTTAATGAAAAAGACCCGACCGGAATCCTGTATAAAATCGCTCAAACAACATGTTATCTAATTCTTGCCGACCTGACTCTGGTTCTTGATACTCCCGATGAACATGGAAAAATCCGTATCATTGCCGGATATGATTTAATCCGCGAGGAAACTCTGCAGGCAATTACATTGGAAAGCAAAAACGTCCCTCTGCTCACCAATTATATCCAGCGGGGGAAAATGCTCCATATTCCTGCCAGCAGCACATCCCGCGATTTATCCCACCTATCCAAGATGCTCCAGCTGTCCAAACCGGGGCACTTATTGGCTACGCCAGTCCATATTCCTTCCGCAAACAAAACTATCGGAGTGGTTCTGTTCTCTCCTTTTTCGAATCGTCCCTGGACCAAGGAAGATCAAAATTATTTGGGGTTACTGTCCAAGTTTTACGAATCTGCCTTTAATTACCACTTGGCAACCCAAAAAGAAGAACCTGATAGTGTAAAAAATACTATCCGTAATCTGTCATCCAACTTGACCCAATTGACCCAGGATAAACAAAGCTTGAAAGATGAAATGGCGGTGCTGTCTAAAGAACACCAGAATCTATTATTGGATCAGGATGTCCTGACTACCAAGTATGATCAATTAAAGCTCAGTGACAATACCCTTCAGCGTCATCTCGCCATGCTTGTCGACCTTTCAAAAAAGGAATCCACAGAGGCTTTGCGGACGTATATCTCTGTGATTGACAAGGAAATCCGGGATGGCAGGGAAGAAATAGAACCTGAAAAACCAGAGGCAGATGACTCTCAAGATCAGGCAGCAGAACCGCTGCCGGAAGATCCAGACAGTAAACGATCTGCCAATCTTGAAGAGGCAGTTCAAACTTGTCTGAAGGAAGTGAGTAAACAAATCAAGAAAAAGAAAATCAAAACCGCACTTGATTTACCGGATGATCCTCCACATTTAACAATGAATCATGCTTTATTCCAGGAAATTTTATCTTTCCTGGTGTCCAATGCTGTGGAGGAAACTAAATCCGAAGGTGAGATCAACATCCGGACTCAGGTCTACGAGGAAAACCAAACCCAGCACTTTGCGCATATCAAAATAACCGATCAGGGTGATGGATATTTCCCTGATGAAATTGCAACTGTGTTAAATGATCATTTAACTGCAGATCAGCAGGAAGAATTAAGCCAGGTGATGACTAATCTTTATGTCACAAAGAACCTGGTAGAAAACGAAGGCGGGAGAATGTGGGTAGAGAGCAAACCGGGGGAAGGAACTATAGTAAGTTTGCTGCTAGCTTTCCAAACAGAAGAAAACCTTGCCGAAAGCAGTTAATCTGGTACAGTTCTTGCTACCATACTTCATAAGCAAGGAATTGTCTACTCCTTGTCTGTGTACTGGGTGGATGTTGACCCAGAAAAACGGGTGAAAGGAACCATATGGGGTTAATAAACCCCATAACTTAAGGGCCGTATCACCCAGGGAACAGCCAGGTTATGCTTAATAATAAACGGAATTTAATTCTGATTATCGGCATCATTCTATTGACTTTGGTGATTTTTGTGCCTGTGTTCGGTAGAAACCTGGCCTATTCCACTGTGCCGAAAACTAGGGTAGCTATTCTGGATGTGCCTCCAGGGTCAACACCAACGGCTACAGCCTTTCAACCCCTGGCTTCCACAGAAACCTATATTCCGACTGAATACCCAACACCCACCCCAACAATCACACCCCTGCCAGACAGGATTAAACCAGCCAGCAATACCGTTGGCGTGGATCCTATTCTCCAACCAGAAGGACAGATTAACATCGTTCTCCTGGGGTCTGACCAGAAATATAAAGGATACATAGGAAGAACTGATACCATTATCCTGGTAACGGTCAATACCAAGGAAGACACAATCAGTGTCACCTCCTTCCCCCGGGATCTTTATATTTATATTCCCGATTGGACCTCCCAACGGATCAACTCTGCGTTTGCTCATGGGGGATTTTCAAGCTTGCAGCAAACATTCCTACATAACTTCGGGTTCAAGCCAGATTATTATATTCTGATCAACCTTCAGGCATTTGAGTACATCATCAATAATCTGGGCGGGATTTATGTGAATGTGCCACAGACAATTTGTGACGACAATTGGAATCATGGATTATCCCATTGTGTATATACCGGGAAACAACATCTCTACGGCAAAGAAGCACTTTGGTACGTCAGGTCCCGGATGACAACCAATGATTTTAATCGCAATGTCCGCCAACAGCTGGTTTTAAATGGCATATTGGACCGATTTTTTGCTCTGGGTACGATAAGTAAAATTCCACAACTATATAACACCTATATTAACAATTTGACCACCAACCTTGACCTGGGAACGATTATCTCCCTGGCTCCAACTGCTGCAAAACTATCAGATAAATCTCGGATCAAACAGTATTTCATTAATCAAGATTCAGTCAGTTCCTGGATGACCCCAGGAGGAGCACGGGTTCTGCTTCCAAAATACAAAATCATCCGCAGGATCCTGGAGAACGCGTTGAACTCTCCCTAACCCGAGATAAAACAAGATAATTGCAGGGACAGAATACTGAAGTATGTATCGAGATATAAACAAATTTTTTACTGAATAATATTTATCCTGAGATTTTGTGAGGAAGACCTATGCTAACCGGAAAAGGAATGTTCATCTGGAAAATCCAGTATTGTCATAACGGAAATATCAATGAAATCATTGACAAAGCTGTCAAAGCAAACTACAGCCATGTCCTGATAAAAATCGCCAACGGGATATACAGCTATAACTACGATTGGGAGAAAAAGATTGATCTGGTTCCACCTTTGGTTCAGGCTTTAAAAAGTAAAGGAATTGAAGCCTGGGGCTGGCATTATCTCTTCGGCGACCAACCGGGGATGGAAGCCCAGAAAGCCATCAGCCGCATCCGTGAACTGGGAGTGGATGGATATGTACTGGACGCGGAGGGCCACTATAAAGGAAAATACAGCGCCGCAAATACATTTATGAGTCAACTTAGAGCGGAGATTAATGATATTCCCGTCGCGCTGAGTTCTTACCGGTATCCATCTTATCATCCCCAGCTTCCCTGGGATGAATTCCTGAAAAAATGCGATTTAAATATGCCGCAGGTGTACTGGATGCAGGCCCATAACCCCGGTGCGCAGCTAAAACGAAGTGTGGCTGAATTTCAGAACCTCACCTACTCGCCGCCTATTTTCCCAACAGGAGCCGCTTTTACCGAGTGGGGTTGGACTCCCACAGCCTCTGAAGTAAAAGAGTTCATGAAAAAAGCCCAGTCGCTTAATTTATCCGGGATAAATTTTTGGGAATGGAGCAATCTACATAAAGCTCTGCCGGTAGAAATTTGGCATACCATCAGGGACTTTGAATGGGATAAAGATCCTCAACCGCCGGACGACATCGCTGAACTCCTCATCCAGGAGTTAAATTCCCACAACTCTGATCGGGTTCAGGCTCTTTATCGGGACCAGGCAGTTCATATCACCAGTGAAAGAACAGCGCAGGGGAAGGAAGCTATCAAAAGCTGGTATGCCGCTTTGTTTACCGATATTTTGCCGGATGCTGTTTTTAATTTAGCCAGTTTCACTGGTACTGGCAATATCCGCCACATCAGCTGGACAGCAAATTCATCAATCGGGAATGTTCAGAATGGCAGCGATACCATTGGATTGAAAGACGGAAAAATTGCCTATCACTTCTCAGAATTCACCGTAACCAAATAATCTGCGGAGCTTAGGTTTTATTCCTCAGAAACCGGACGGACCATTTCCCAGGGGATAGTTAGCAGGGCCACCCGATCTTCCTCCCGCATCTCCACAACTTCTTTCCCTTTTTGCGCAACTCGGGTTTGAAGAGGAGCATCATCCAACCGGGTGGACCTTGGTGCAAATTCCTTCAAGTGAACAGTCACTCGCATGGTTCCCTTGCCTGCTGTCATACCTGCCAGTGAATCTTTTTCCGGTATTTTCCAGGCTATCACACCTTTGCCGTACCTGCCCTGAATTGGAAAATCATCTTGTTTCACCCGTTTTGCCCTGCCTGAGGCAGTCAGGAAAAAGAGCTCGCCCTTCTTTGGCAACATTTCCATGCCGACAATTCGATCCTCTTTATCAAGTTTCATGCCATTTACACCAGCAGCCACCAATCCCATCGGTCGCACATCTTCTTCACTGAACCTGATTGCCATGCCCTGGCTGGTTGCCAGGAAAATATCTTTTTTGCCATCACTTAAACGGATGGATACCAGTCTGTCATTGTCATTCACTTTCACCAGAGTAAAGAGCTGCGCGGAAGGACCAGGCAATTCGCTGATTTCGCTTTTTTTCAACATGCTCTGCTCAGTGATGGTGACCACATACCAACTTTCATCTCGATTTTCTTTTGGGGGTACTCCAAACACGGACCCCAACTCTACATCCTCTTTGAAGGGGGTTAACTTGGAAAAATGAATGCCCTGGGATGGTTTTGGCGCTTCTGGAACAGTATGGGCAGGGATTGCAGCCGATTCACCGCTCTCTGAAACCAGATACAGTGTATCCCTGGTATTCACCCTCACCAACCAGTTAGGAACATCCCACCCGCTAGGCCGGGGAGGATCATCTCCCGGTGTCCTGGAAACTAACCCATCCCGGTTGATCATCACCCAAACATTTTCAGACGGGGTAAGCTGAGTAAGCTGCATAGGCGCCGCTTCCAATCCTCCTTCCACCATTGCGATTTGAGTCCTTCGAGCATCGGCATACTTTTCCTTGGTTTCCTGCAGGGATTGAGCTATCACTTCACGCATCTTTTTAGGAGATTTAATTAAGCCAGATAGATCCTTGATTTGTTTTTTTACACCCTTATATTCATCCTCAATTTTTTTCCGCTCTAACCCAGCCAAGCGCCGCAGAGGCATATCCAGGATGGCCTGGGCTTGAATCTCGGTCAATGAGAATTCCCGCATCAGGTTATTGCGGGCAGTCTGCACTGAGCGGGATTTCCGGATAATATCAATCACAGTATCCAGATTATCCAGAGCTATCGAGATTCCTTCCAGAACATGTTCCCGGGCTTTGGCTTTTTTCAAATCATGTTGGCTTCTTTTTTTGACAATGGCCAACCTGTGATCAATATACACCTGCAGAGCGCTCTTCAGGCTCAACAGTTTTGGCTCATCGTCTACCAGCGCCAGCATTATGATGCTGAAAGTATTCTCCAATGTGGTGCGTTTAAAGAGGGCTTCCAGCACTTCTTCCGGCTGGGCTGATTTCATCAACTCGATCACGATCCGCATACCCTGGCGGTCCGATTCGTCTCTCAAATCAGAAATACCTTCCAGCCCTTCATCACGCACCAGCTTGGCGATCCGTTCCAATACAGTCACTTTTTTGGTCATGTATGGAATCTCGGTAATCACTATCCGGTGCCGGCCCCGAGACATTTCTTCCACGATGGCCTTGGCGCGAACCCGGACTTTACCACGGCCTGCTACATAGGCGCTTTTAAGTCCGCTCCGGCGCTGATCTTCAATAATCACTCCCCCGGTAGGGAAATCCGGACCCTTAACAAATTCGGTTAACTCCTCAACAGTAATCTTATCTATAGATTTCCAGTTCTGGAGCATATAATCCAGGGCATCAATTATCTCCCCCAGATTGTGAGGTGGTATGCTGGTGGACATGCCGACAGCAATGCCGGTAACACCATTCACTAATAAATTTGGGAAAGAGGATGGAAGCACACTGGGTTCCTTCAGAGTACCGTCAAAATTATCCCGGAAAACTACCGTGTCCTTTTCAAGATCCTCCAGCATCAAGCTCGCCGGTGAAGCCATCCGGGCTTCGGTATAACGCATAGCTGCCGGGGAATCCCCGTCAATCGATCCGTAGTTGCCCTGTCCATCTATCAGCGGATAACGCATGGAGAAATCCTGCGCCATGCGAGCCATTGACTCATACACTGCCATATCACCATGAGGGTGATATTTACCCAGTACTTCACCTACGATACGGGCAGATTTCTTATAAGTTGCATCTGGCCCCATATTCATGTCATGCATGGCATACAGGATCCGGCGATGAACTGGCTTTAATCCATCCCTTGCATCTGGAAGCGCGCGGGAGACAATTACGCTCATCGCATAATCCAGATAAGCCTTCTGCATTTCATCTTCAATATCTATAGGTCGAATAAGACCAATATCCATAGTTCCTCCAACTACAACACAACACGGAACACGATGTCTGCGGTATTTTCTCCACGTTTCGTATTCCGTAGTTTTTCCACATTAAAAGTATTCTGGGAATTTGATCGTGGAGCATTATAACATGAAAATCCTGTCTGCTTTCGAACTTACTCCAAAAGAGGAGCATTCCCACAGGAAACGGCATCCTCCAAAGATACCGTTTCCTGCTTCTTAAATAAAAAAGCCAGCAGAAATTTATCCGCTGGCTTTTCTTTTTATCTAATTCGAGCAGTTCAGGCAGCTGCAGGTTCTTCTTCTACCGGTACTTCTTTATCCTGAACTTCATCAGCAGCTTCCAGGTTGGATTCCGCTTCAGCCTCATCCAGATCTGTCTCTTCTTCTAGCTGCTCCTCTTCGGGAGAAACTGGCCCTCCCCTAAAACCCGTACCAGCGGGAATCAATTTACCGATGATCACATTTTCCTTCAAACCGAACAAAGGATCTTCATCCCGATTTACAGCTGCCTGGGTAAGAATCTTAATGGTGTGCTGGAAGGAAGCTGCTGACAGGAAAGAATCCGTATTCAGCGCTGCTTTGGTAATACCCAGCAATTCATCATTGTATTTCAACGGACGCTTGCCTTCCTGAAGCAATTCTTCATTTTCCTTCATAATAGCAATCCGGTTGCACAATTCCCTCGGCAGGGTGTCAGAGTCGCCGGAGTCCGTTACGTTCACCCGGGACATCATCTTGCCAATCACAATCTCAAAGTGTTTGTCATGAATGGCCTGACCCTGGGATCGGTAAACTTTCTGAACTTCCGTGAGCATATACTGCTGACAGGCATGACGACCACTGATGCGTAAAATATCGTGGGTATTCATAGATCCCTCGGTAAGGCGCTGGGCAGGTTCCACATTCTCGCCTTCTTCTATCACCAGTCTGGCATTACTCGGGATTTCATAATACTTCTCGTCTTTAACTTCGTAAGAAACGATGATGGTTCTGCCTTCAATACGGACCCATCCCCCATTCTTGGCTAATAGCTGGTTATCGGCATCCAAAGAAGCAAGTATATCTCCCTCTTCTACCTTGTCTTCATCTTTAACTCTCTTTCTCCAGCGTTTTTCAAGGTCATAAGAATCGCTGACCATTTCGCTATGTATTACCCGAACTACCCTCATATCGCTGTAGCGATCAGATTTCTCAATGCTTACCTTTCCGGCAATTTCAGTCAGGACTGCTTCACCTTTAGGAGCTTTACGAGCTTCAAACAGCTCTTCAACTCTGGGTAAACCAGTTGTAATGTCACTGGCAGCTGCTACACCACCGGTATGGAAAGTCCGCAGCGTTAGCTGGGTTCCAGGCTCACCAATCGATTGAGCTGCAACAATACCAACTGTTGCCCCTTTTCTAACCGGTTTACCGCGTCCCAGATCCAAACCATAACACTTAGCACATAATCCATATTCAAGTTGGCAAGTCAGCGGGGAGTATACCCGAACACTTTCCACGTTGGAATTATGGATTTTCCGGGCAATTTCCCGGTAGACAAGAGTTCCTTTTTCAACCAGGATTTCTCCGGTTTCTTCATCAACAACATGATCTGCCAGAACACGGCTGAAAACCCGATCCTGAAGGGTCTGCCCCGCAATATCATCTGAGCGCTCCAATACAATGGCATTCTCTGTTTCACAATCAAGCGCATTGATGATTGCGTCCTGACAAACATCCACCAGGCGGCGGGTAAGGTAACCAGCATCCGCAGTCCTCAGGGCGGTGTCTGCCAACCCTTTGCGGGCACCGTGACTGGAAATGAAATACTCCAGCGCCGTTAACCCTTCCCGGAAACTGGAACGGATCGGCAGCGGGATAATCTGTCCGGAAGGATCAGCCATTAAGCCACGCATACCTGCAAGCTGGGATACAGGACCAAATCCGCCTTTGGTTGCGCCGGATAAAGCCATTATCGCCATATTGCCATGGGGATCCATGTTTGCTTTCACGGCTTCTCCGACAACAGCAGTGGTTTTTTGCCAGATATCAATTACCCGGTCGTCCTGCTCTTGAGCTGTAAGTAAACCGCGTCGGAAGCTGCGCTCCACTTCTCGGACTTTGTCCAGGGCTTTCTGAACAATCTCCTCTTTTTCCGGGGGAATCTCCAAATCTGCCACCGCGATCGAGTAGCCGGATTTGGTCGCATATTCAAATCCTAAATCTTTGATGTCGTCAGCTGCTTTGGTAGTAATGTCATTATCACAATACTCGTATATTTCTGTAATCAGGTCCTTCACGTCCCCCTTCATTATTGGCCAATTGACAAACTGTACTTCCGGGGGAAGGTGCATGTTAAAGATGGTGCGGCCGACGGTGGTTTCAATCACCCGTTCTTCCGGCTGTTCCATCCGGTCACCTTCTTCGTTATACCAGGTATCCACGAGTAGTTTAATTTTAGTGGGAATTTTCACCTGATCCAGGTGAAAAGCTGTTACTACCTCATCTCCGGTCGAGAACGCCCGCCCATCACCTGGATACGGCCGTTCATCTTCACGGGTGAGGAAAAACACACCCAACACCATGTCTTTTGATGGCGCGATAATCGGTTCACCATTAGCCGGTTTGAGCAGGTTGTTGGTTGAAAGCATCAGTTCTCGGGCTTCCGTTACCGCTTTTTGAGATAACGGCACATGGACTGCCATCTGATCCCCATCAAAGTCAGCATTAAATGCAGGACATACCAGGGGGTGGAGCTGAATTGCGCTCCCTTCAATCAGCTGGATTTCAAAGGCTTGAATACCCAGGCGGTGAAGCGTAGGTGCCCGGTTCAGCAAAACAGGTCGACTCTTTACAGCTTCCTCGAGAGCTTCCCAAACTTCTGGCCGATTGCGTTCAATCAACCGCTTGGCGCCTTTCACATTAGTAGCGAATCCCCGTTTTTCAAGGATGGAAATCACGAAAGGACGGAAAAGTTCCAGAGCCATCTTTTTAGGCAGACCGCACTGGGACATTTTCAGCTTAGGGCCAGAAACAATTACAGAACGTCCGGAGTAATCAACCCGTTTTCCGAGCAGGTTCCGTCGGAAGCGGCCCTTTTTGCCTTTCAGCATATCACTGAGGGATTTTAATTCTCGTCTGCCCCGACGGGAAAGAGCTTTCCCCCGCTGGGAATTGTCAACCAAGGAGTCCACTGCTTCCTGGAGCATCCTCTTTTCATTTCTTACAATGACATCCGGTGCGCCCAGTTCCAGCAAACGCTTAAGCCGGTTGTTGCGGTTAATCACACGCCGATATAGATCGTTTAAATCTGAAGTAGCAAAGCGTCCGCCATCCAGCTGCACCATTGGGCGCAGGTCAGGCGGTATCACGGGCAGCACGGTTAAAATCATCCATTCCGGCTGGTTTTCTGTATTCTGGAAAGAATCAACAACTTTTAGCCGCTTGGTGGCTTTCTTCCGTTTTTGTTTACTGCCGGTGGTTCTAATCTCATGCCAGAGCTCTTTGGAAAGTGCATCCAGGTCCAGGCGTTTTAATATGTCATAAAATGCTTCAGCTCCCATTTCAGCCTGGAAAATTTGTCCCCAATGAGATCTCAGTTCACGGTATTCCATTTCACCGAGGAATATCAGGGGCTGCAGATCAATCAGTTCTTCCCGCAGATGTTTATATTCCGATTTCGCCGAATCCAGGGCTGCGTTAAGGTTTTCGCGCAGTTGGGCAATCTCCTGGGTGGTTTCTGCTCGCATCCTGGCAACATCCAGTTTGATGTGCTCGAGTTCGTTGTCTTTTTCTTCCTGAAGACTTTCTTCAATCTCAGAAAGACGCTGTTTAACGACTTCCTGAATATTTGCTATATGCGCTGTGCTGACCTTTTCCCCTTTCTTAACAATCACCACTTCGGTTTCCGGGAAAATCATATCAGCTTTGACAGTTGTATCTACACTATCCTGCAGAGTTTTCTCAAGGCGCTGGCCTTGTTTGATAACCGGTTCTAATTCCGAAGCAATTTGTTCATCAAACCGAACTCTTACTTCATCCTGCTTAGTCTCTAGCTCCGCTAATTTTTCTTCCCGTTCAATTTCCTTGAGCTTGATGTCTTTAGTGAAGTCTTTCCCAACTTCACCTTCGTCGGATGTAAACCTGGTATCCAGCTGTTCAAGAGCTTTCTTACGACCTTCCTCGTCTACATAAGTAACAATATATTGGGCAAAGTAGAGAACCCGGTCAAGGTCGCGTCTGGACATATCAAGCAATCTGCCCAGGATCGATGGGATTCGGCGGGAAAACCACAAATGCGCTACAGGAGCTGCCAGCTCGATATGGCCCATTCTCTCTCTGCGGACAGCGGAACGGGTTACCTCCACACCGCATTTATCACAGACAATCCCTTTATAGCGAATGTTTTTATACTTTCCACAATGACATTGGTAATCGCGGGTTGGCCCAAATATGGCTTCACAGAATAAACCATCTTTCTCCGGGCGCAAGCGCCGGTAGTTAATGGTTTCCGGTTCTAGTACTTCCCCGTATGACCAACTGCGGATGATTTCTGGTGAAGCTAACCCGATTCGAAGTTTTTGTATCCCCTTAGTTTTCACTCGAAAACCTCCTGTGTTTTTCGCTCTATCAACCGATAAAGGTACTTTCCCTCACCAAGAACCTGCTTTATCTTTCCTCTTGTGCTACCCAGACCTATCCACAAAACGGATCCCCTTCTGAAAACTCCCAATCAGAGTATTCAGTCACAAAATCCTCAAAACAATTTCAAGTGTGAGGTCTGTTTTCTTCAAAAAAAGCAGCACCGCCTGTCAGAACAGATGTTTTAGTACTAGCACGCACAAAAGCAAGCGCAAAGAGTACGCTCTTCAGCGCTCGCATATCTGGAGGGGATTGATATTTAACATGCAACTAACAATTATACAGGTTGAATGGGTGGCAGTCAAGAGGGTATCGATCCGATTCAGCAGTACAGTTCTTTCCCGTTGTTCCTGATCTCCCCCATGTCCATCATCTTAGTTTTTCCAGCAGCAGCACACAGCTCATCTTACTGTATTGCAGGACCAGTCTACCATAACCCGATAGTTATTACCACAATTATTCGGCTTTGCTTTTTCTCTCAGGTTGACGGATCGGCACTGCCAGGTAAAAAGTGCTGCCGGACCCCAGCTCACTCTCCACCCAGGCTGCTCCACCATGACGTTCTGCGATTGATTTAACGATTGCCAGACCAAGGCCGGTACCACCCTGTTTGTCCTTCTCCCGACTTTCAACCCGATAAAACTGCTCGAATAACCGCTGCTGGTCCACCGGGGAGATTCCTATTCCGGTATCCTCTACCTCAAAAATGATCCGACCATCTTCCATTTTATATCGGACCCAGACCTCTCCTTTCTGTTGATTAAAGTTAAGCGCATTATCCACCAGGTTACGCAAGGCCTGCTGAAGCAGCGCTTTATCAGCTGAGATAAATGGGATAGTCTGATTGGGTTGAGAAACATGGATGGTGATTTTTTTCTGGCTGGCCCGGATCTTAAATGAGTCTGTTACCTCGGATATGACATCAGGCGCGGAAACCATATCCAATTTCAAGCCTACTTCGGCTTCAATTCTACCCAAATCCAACAAATTTTGAACCAGGTGCGACATGCTTTCCACGCCGGTAATAATTTTATGAACATAGTTCTGCTGCTGTTCGTTAAGTTCTCCTACCATTTCCAGCATGGTTGCATAACCGCGCATTAATGTCAGCGGGGAGCGCAAATCATGACTTACTGTAGACACAAAATCCGATTTCAACTCATCCATTTCTTTATGCTGGGAGATGTCACGTAAAACACAGACCCGGCCTAATTGGTGTTCCCCGGAAATCACAGGCGATGCGGTTGCCAGGAACACTCTTCCATCTTCCAATTTTACTTCTTTTGAAATCTTTCCAGGGGAGGTTGTATTCAACAGTTCAATTAATTCCTGATGAGTAGTAACTTGCTCAATCTTATCCCCGATACCAAGTTCCTCTTCCAGTCCCAATAGCTCCGCGGCTACCGGGTTAGTTAACAATAACTTATCCTGGTGATCCAACACAAGGATCGGATCCGGGGTGGAAGCTAGAATAGCTGCCAACCGCTTGCGTCCGATCTCAGCCCGGCCGAAGAGGGAGGAGTTAGCAGCGGCCAGGGCAGCCTGCCCTGCCAGAGTGACAATATATCGAACCTCACTGTCTAGGAAATTATGGGGTTCCAGGTAGGCCAGCCAGATAGCGCCGTAATACTGCTGTTCATGCTGCAGGGCAACTATCAAAATTGCGCCTGGGACAGGATCATTTTCATTCAGATCTAGCAAAGGCATCCGGGCAGGGTTGGTCAGCATAACCGGGGACCGGCTGCGGGCTATTTCCAGTATCTGTGAATCCAGATAACAGAAAGCGGCAGTATCTTCACCGCTGCCGATACAGGTCATTTCGGCATTTTCCGAGAAATGCTCAGGAAGAATATCCGCATCCAGAACTATCCTGGCAGAACATGCTCCGATTTCTAAGGCGGAACTCAAAATCGTGTCGACAGCATCTGCCATCTCCAGAGATGAAGCAACTCCCTGGCTGACGTTCAACAGCCGGTTTAGCTCTACCATACGGTTTTTTAAACTGCGCCGCATTTTTTCAAATGCCCGCCGGAGTTGGCCAACCTCATCAACACGCCGGGTCATACGCAGCGGGTGATCCAGTTCGCCTTTTGCAATCCGGTTAGCTTCTTCAGTGAGAACATGTAGCGAATCAGCTACTGAGCTTAATCCAATATACATCACAGCCATGGTAAGAACAGTTATTAATAAAACAACACCGGAGAGCGGTGCAGCCAGATCGAGAGCTAGTTGTTGTGCTCTTACAGCTGGAATGGTCAGCATCACCGTCCAGGGACGACCTAAGGCCGAGCGGATATAAACCAACTGTCGGGCACCATCAGCCGTGGTTTGTTTGGAAAACACCTCATCGGGAGTAAGTTCAAAACTAGGGAAATACAAACCAAACAGGGTTTCTTCTGAAGAATATAAAACCCGTCCTTGTTCGTCAAGCAAATACCCTACCCCTCCCAAATCGTTGATCCCCACCAGATCACTGAGAATTGGCTGGGTAAAAGGATTGGATTCCAGATCAGCTAATCCAACCAGCACACCTCCCGGCAAACCTTCCTCAGCTGGAATGCTCCCCATAAAGGTAATCACTGTTTTGTTCCCGATTCCAGAGGGAGGTGAAACATAAACCTGGACTGGCACCCCGTTCAATGCCGATCCCAACCCGGAATAGAATTCCGTTGTAAATGCTGTTTCCGGTACTTCCTGGTCCGGATAGGCACCAATCTGCTCGTGATTGCTGTCAAATACAAATAATTGAGAGAAAAACGGAATGGACCTAAAATTTCGTTTTAATATCAAATCCAGATCTTCAGGGACAGTCATTCCTCCTGACAGATCGGAAGCATACTGACTGATTAGGCTTTGTCCGGTATTGAAGAAAAATGGAATTTTATTAGTTGTCGTTCGTGCTATATTCTCCATCTGCAGCTGGACCATCTTCTCTGCGGATCGCCCTGCAACAAACCAATTTACTAAAAGCAAAACTAAAACCAGGACCAGGGTTAAAGAAACAACATAATTCAGGAAACGGACTTTTATGCTGCTCTCTGACGGGGAAGGTTTCAGTTTATGTTTGATCCCGTCTACTCGCGGCAGAGCCACCAGGGCAAATTCAGCGACTAAACCCGCCAAGGCGAAACTTCCTGCCAGAGCAACCACTCCCACACTGGAATTGGATATAGCAAAATCAATTTTTTCTACAATTGATCCAGATGCCCAGAAGAAAGAACCGACGATGTTTAACAGATAATGGACACAGGCAATCAGCAGGGTCGCCAGGAAGGGACGTCTGAGAATACTGAAAACAGCTGTCCTATACCGCTGACGGATTGCAACTGAAACCAGCAGGGAAAAAGCGACAAATTCAATAATTGTATAGGGGGAATGGGTATCCCAATAAGCTAAACATATCCCGGACACCAATCCGATCAAGGAGGCACTGATGGGACCCAGTACCCAGCCGGATATTACAACTGGAAGGGCAACCAGAATCATCAATGTCCCACCAGAGGGTTCCAAGGACAGCTCAGGCAGGGGAATTGCTCCCCATTGGGGCAAGTTGAAACCGAGGAATAGAGCCGTAAAAGGTGCAAGGGTTAATAAAATACCAAACAGGAACCATTGGCGTTCTTTCATTTCCCGCTGATAGTCCCGCCAATGCCAATTGCCAAATATGATGCCCGCAGCCATTACAGCAAATGCTGAAATACCCAACCTGTCAACCGGCCAGATAATATATGCAGGTGAATTAAATAAGGTGAGTATGAACGACATCATTTCCTGAATTAGGTCGAAACCGGCTGCTTTGAGTCTATACTCGATTATAGCATGGTTCAAGTTTCACAAATCCCCCTGACCCAGCCCTAGAGATAACAAACCAGAAAGGTATTACCCAAAATTAACAGGGTCGCCAGCCAGAATTTTCTCATAATCAGAGTACACACCCTGATACGATTCAGGCAGCATCTCTGCAATTCGAGCCATGATTATATCCGTATTCTGTTGACGCATATTCCGGCGTTCTACCCCTCTTCCGGTCAATGGAGGCAGATAAATCATGTCACCCACAAACATCTGGATGGTTGGTCTTTTTCCCCGAATTCCCTGGCGTAAAAAGTCAATTGTGTTTCCAACAACAGCCACTGGCAGGACCGGCACCTTGGCTTTATCAATGATATAAGCAATGCCAGGCTTTCCTCGGGCTAACCCGGGCGTATGAGATCGCGTTCCCTCTGGTGAGATCATCAGGGGAAATCCAGCATCGATTACCATATTAACTTTCCTAAACACTTCGCGGTCAAATTCAGTTCTCTTAACCTGGATCCCTTCCCACATACGAGCAACTATCGCCACACCAGGACGGCCCCAAACAACTGTTGCCCCGATAATTTCAACAATTGTCGGCCAGAAAGCCCCAATAAACGGAATTTCAACCAGGGAGACATGGTTAAACGCGAGCACGTACTTATTATGTTCAGGTATTTTATCCATCCCAAACAGCTCCACTTTTCCCAGTAAACGGAATAACCCCCGGAAAACCAATCGCAAAAATCTGCGGTTAATTCGGATATGCAAGGGAACACGGTATTGATCTTCCATATTAATCCTTTATTGACTCTTGGGCATATTTCTCAATCTCGGATAAAACATCAATCACCGACAGCGTGTCAGTGTTTATTACAACAGCGTCTGAGGCTGCGCATAACGGCGCAATTTCCCGGGTTGAGTCTATTTTATCTCGCTTCTTTAATTTCTTCAGGATTTTTGAGAATTCTACCCGTTCACCGCGATCAACCCGTTGATTAAAACGCCGTCTCGCTCGTTCATCGACATCTGCATCTAGAAATATTTTTAAATCGGCTTCCGGCAGGACAACCGTCCCGATGTCCCTGCCCACCATAATTACTTTGCCGCGCAACCCGATCCGGCGCTGCTGTTTGGTGAGCGCTTTTCGTACTGCGGGATACGCGGAAACTTTGGATACTTTTGCATCTACTTTGGGGCTCCGGAGATGCCAGGTTACATCAACACCATCTACCAGAACATCATATTCCCGACCATCATCCTTTGAGGAAGGCTCAATATCAATCTGAATTTTTTCTGCCAATGCTGAGACTGCAGGTTCATCCTTAATGGGTATTTGTTTCTCCAGGGCAAGCCAGGTCACTGCCCGGTACATCACTCCTGTATCAAAAAAAAGATACTTCCACCGCTCTGCCAACTGGTTAGCTATGGTAGTTTTTCCAGATGCTGCAGGTCCGTCAATTGCTACTATTTTCGGATAACTCATTCCCTCTCCTCAAACCATTAAAACACTCAGGATTCTAGACAACCGAGCATTTTACTTCCCAATAACAAATTAATTCTCGCCAGTTGGATATTTTTCCCCGGGCAGAATATCGTGCCGAACCCAGAGGATTATTTTTTCTGTTTCAATGGGCCCATCGCGAAATGCAATCCAGCTAATCCAATCTTCCGGAAAAACAGCATTCCCTGCAGGATTGGTGGCGATCACAAAATCTTGACCGCGATAAAAAGCAAACGGCACCTGAAGGTTATCAATTTCATTAGTAATCAAAATCGGGGCTGCTATTTCTGGATTATATACTTCCAAAAACTCAAATTCTTTAAGATCCCGGAGAGCCCATTTCAGTGATGAATTTTCCTGGATAACGGCACCTTGAATGCTATCCTGTCGACCTGTTTCAGCTACGCTAACCTCTGCTATCGTATCCAGCAGCAGATCGATCTGTCCTGAACCGGATCCTTCTGTCCATAGAGAATGAGGATTACCTACCTGCAAATAGGCTCCTTGCGCCAGGGCGGAAAGCAAATAGATACCTAAGGCTCCACTCAGTCCGACAACCAAACCTTTTTTTGCAGACGGCCAGCCCCATTCGGAGGCAACAATTGTCATCACCAGCAGCCCTAAGGCTATGGAGGCAGCAATCAAACCCCATTGCAGAAGAATTGCTTTTTGATTTCCCTGCTGGTTTATCATCCCGGTAAACGTCAGCCAATTGAGCATAAATAATACTGCGATCATCCCGGATAGGGTATTTGTGACCCAGGAGAATTCAACAGCTTGCCCAATTCTGGCCAGCTCTTTTGCCGCGCCTGCCCAGAGAGGAAACACTACCCAGATCAGATCAGCTGTCTGCCTCCCCGGATAAATCAGCACTAACAACAAGGAAACGCCAAACCAAAGGGCGCTGATTTTCCCTATCCGGTCATTATTCTTCCAGGCTGAAACGAAACCCAATCCTCCAAAGATGACGATCAGGGGATTACTGACACCCAGAGCCGCCAACATTTTATAAGGGCTGACCCCGGATGGCGAAATCCAACCCGACAGGAATTCTGGCAGCGCTGTGATCCAGGCACTGAGTCCTTGAAACTGCGAAAAGAAAAATGATCCAACACCAACTACAACCAGCGCTGGCAGGAAAAATTCCCAGGCCCCTGGTAAAGAAGAATTCCGGTCCTTTTTGATATCCAAAAACCTTGTCAGGAAATACTGTTTTGCATCCAGGATTTTAAGGGTATTGCTGAGCAACAGAGTGGTTCCCAGCACCACGGCACCCATCCAAAACGAGGGTCCTGAAAAGAACCATAAAAACAAAAATATCAGAGACCACTTAAACTTGTGGTGATGAAAAGTTACAACTGCCAGCAGGATAAAAACCAGGGCGGGAACAGGGCTTCCAGCAAATCGGGATAAGGAAACCAGCGCAGGGTCTATCGCCAAACCAGCAGCCAGGATCAGGGCAGGAATCCGTCCCAGGCGATCCCGGATGATAAATGCGACCCAAATGATCGAACTGCCAGCAAGGGCCGGCCAGACCCGGGCAATAATATCTCCACTGCCGAAAATAGAAAACAGCGCTTCTGTGATGGACAGATAGCTTACCAGGGAGCCGGGACGAATGGATTCCCCTTGCCAGATCTGCCAGGCCTGGTAAGCCCAGGACGCCTCAGTTTCTACCAGCGGTGTCTTTCCAAGGAGTACTAAGCGCAGCGCTGCGGCCAGGATAAAGATCAGCCCATAGAGAAATAACTCTGTTGTGATTTTTGTTTGGTTTTTCATACCTATCTCATCTGACATACTACTGCAAATAAATATTATTGTCGATCAGGCAAACCAGGGAGCCCCCCGGGCGCATATATGGACAGCCGCTCATTACGATAGACAGTGATCATATTTTTAATGAACTTTTCCTCAATCAAGCCATTTGGGCAAAAGTCTTTTCCGGGTTCATAAATAGTGTATTCTACATCTCCCACAACAAGATAACTTACTTGATATTTTTCCAATATCGCTTTCGCGGTATCCCAATTATGGGTGCAGTAGAGGACAGACATATCTTCTTTTCTAGGTATGACCAGCTCACTGCCTCCCCGCCATTGGATTTCGTGGAAATCCCACCCGAGTACGTTCGGTTTACCGCTGTAAGTAGCCATGCGAGCATCGGATGAGTAATAACTCCTTCCCACAGCTTCAGCAATCACACCCGGGGGTGCCTCCCGGAGCCACTCCACTGCTTCTGCATCAGCAGCTGAATAAAGGTAAAAACCATCCAGAGTCAAACCTCCCTCCCGGTAAAAGTTGTTGGTCTTGGATTGAAGGCTGATGATCGGGTAAAACAAAGCCATTATCATTGAGAGCGCCAACCCAAAGAACACAACGTACCGGGGCGGGGATTTAAGATTTCGGAAGAGGGTTATTGTCCCATAAGCTGCAACGGTACTCCACAACAGCCAGGCCTGGTAATAGAATTTAAATATAGTGTTGATCCGGTATCCAAATAAATCTCTCAGGAAAACAAACTCTGGGACAAGGACCAGAAGCATCCCTCCCAAAACAAGAAGGAAGATAAAATTATCCGGTAAGTCAGAAGCTGTTATTGAATCACCTTCTGCCGCCTCCGGTCTGCGGCGGTGGAATACTAATCCCAAGCTCAAAACTGACAAGGCAAAGAGGGTTAGCAAAGTCCCTGGAACTGTGATCCTGCGTATAAAACCTTCAACCATAACCTGAGAGAGATCAGAAGCGCCGACAGATCCCAGGAATATACCCACCAGGGAATCTTCTCCAACTTCGATGGGGAGCCAGCTCATCAACCCAATGAGTGCCAGCATAAATATAGATAAACCCAGGACCAGGATGCCGGATAACATAAGTCCGGTTTTTAAATCCCGGTCGGCTTTTCGCCGTCTCCAGGTACATATCAACCAGGCAAAAATTGGAATCAACAATGGTCCAAACATTACCCAGAACTGGGATCCATGGGTGATATATAAAACGTTGGGAATTACTCCTCCAGCCTGGGAGGCAAAACCAAGGTACCAGGGGAGGTATAGCAACCCTCCGGTGACACCGAGTGTAAAGCCCAGGAAAAGGAATTCTTTCAGCAGATCTACCAGCGGCCAACCAGATCTGTCCCTGTTATTTCTCAAAACATATGCTCCAGCAAGAAGACCCACGTACACAGGAAAATTCCAGGTATTAAGGAATGCCATGCTTCCCACAAGCCAGGCCAGGATACCAAAGAACAGGGGTGAAATCTCAAGCGGGATGATACGCAGCCAGCGGAAAGTCTCCTTTCTAGGCTGCAGGTACAGCTCCAGAGCAAAAGCTCCGATCAGAAATACAAATGGCAAAGACAGCACATGGGGATGTAAATCAGCCAGTAGGAAAGAGAAAAACGGGAATTCACTGATAACTTCTTTTCCATAGCCAGAAAAATCATAATCTTGAATAACCCGGGAAGCCCGCCACCACCACCAGTGACCAAATAGGTTTTCAGTCGGGGGAGATACCAGGTTCTGAATGTCCAGCCAGCGCCAGAATGGAGAAACTAACTGACCGGTTGAATCAATTTTCCAGAACAATCCCCGGGAATGGAGGAAATGAAGGAATCCCTCCCAATTACTGATGATCAGGGCATAAAATGGACCAAGCAAGGATGGCATTAAAAATGATTTCCACCCCTTATCCTTTAATGCGGTTAAATTGAACAAGATCCCAAACGATCCAACAGCAGACAAGGCAAAGATTAACGAAACACCCAGGTTAAATGCCACACTGCCCAGCGTTCCGGTAACTTTTGCCAGCATCGCAACCAGAATATAACCAAAGTAATAGTAGGAAATCGCATAACCGGAGAGCCAGGGATCGTGAGGGGGAAATGTCTCCGAATTCAGAATGGCATTGATAAATGCCAATTCCATCGGTTTTTCAGTGCTGTTAATTTCCGGATTCAAGGATCGAATGACAGCCCAGCCAGCAAAAGCGAGCAGGAACAATATTTCAGTGGTGAAGATCAGCGTCCGATATTCGCGGATCCATTCCTTCAACCTACTTCCCCCAATTTTCCTGATCGCGAAAAATCCCAGGATTGCTGTTAGAAACAAAGTGAACAATAACCCTGCCAGGTTATTTGCAGTTACTCCCAGGCGTCCCAGGATCCAATACAGATATCCCCAAAGAAGTAAACCAAAGATTTTCGAGAACGAATATCCCCGATCTGGCAAATTCGGCACCAGGCGGAATATAACCGAGAATGATATCCACCCTACCGCGGTAACCATCAAATACCAAAAAATGAAATCTAACATTTAGTTTCCAAGGAACATCTAATAGATAGTGAGAGTTTGATAAATTGTAGTCTCCTGATCATGATAGACGGGCGTCCACAGGATACCTTCGGCAGCTTTAAATTTTTCTATTCCCTCGGTCAGATATTTCGCCCGTTCAAGTTGGCCTAGAACAATATACTGAACATCATATTTTTCCAGGAAATTCTGAGCGAATCCCAGGTCAGTTGTATCATAAAATAGATTAACATCTTCAACCCGGCCAAATACCCAATCATGCGGAGTGGTGGTGCGCTGCTGACGTTGATGCCAATTCCAGCCCACAACGCCTGGTAAACCTGTATAAACAGTGTACCGTGTGGCCCAATGATATTCAACCTGATTCGCTTCCACTATTACCGGTGAGCCTTCAACGTTATCCTGCATCCAGCGGATGGCATCGTAATCCTGCGAGAAATCAATGGTTGTATCTAAATCAGAATAGAGGGCAAACTGCATAAACGTCATGCCATCCAGCGTGTGGGGAGCATTAGATGCCATGCGGTCTTTAACTTTGGCTACTCCCCCAAGCAAAGGGTAAGTAGCTGCTCCGGCGAGCAGAATAATTAAGAAAACTTGCCATATTCTTCTGAACCTTACGTCCCATTTCTTCAGGGAAACAGACAACCAACCAATGGCGGCAGCAGCGCTGACGGCAAACATGGTCCAGGCTTGTAAATAAAACTTAAAGACCGTATTCATCCGGCCGATATCCCCTTCAATGTAAATCAGCTCAACCATCAATGTCAAAGCCAGGCTTGTTCCAGTCAGAAACAGCACTATCTGTTTCGCCAAAGGGAAACCCGGTCTGAAGATCAAAATTCCTGCCCAAACCATCATTGGAAGCACAAACCAGATAATATGGACTCCTGATCCGAGGATTGTGAATCCACCTATCTCGATTTTGTTTTCCAAAGAAATCCCAAGTCCAATCATTATTACCAGCAAAATCAGGATCACCGCAAAGATCAGCTCCCGGTATTTGGTTAAATTTCTTAGCGCAGAAACAGGGGTTGACGCCATCCAATCTATGGTCTCATGAACCATCCAGGAGAAAATCACAAAAATGAACAATCCCCAGTGCGTAAAATAGTCATTAAACGGAGTATTGGATCCAAACCAGGGTTTGATGCTGTTATAACCCTGACCGTACCAGTCAGCATAAGGTTTAAAAAGCAGAAATGCCAGAAGGACAAACAAGACCAACTGAAAAGCATGCCGGATCCAGGAATCCTGCTGCGATTTTCCCCGCCACCATGAATAAGCCAGGGCGGCAATACCCAGAACAAGATAAGGGTAAAAATCCCAGGTATTGGTTGGCCGTAATACACCAACCGCCAATGCTCCAAAGCTGGATACAGCGAGAATTCTCCCTACTCCTCCTGATTGACCCTGAGGACTTTGAGTGGACTTTACGATGGATAATGCCCAGGCGATCGCCAACACGGTGAGCGGGAGGGCAATAAAATGCGCATGCAGGTCACCATAGAGGAAAGTGAAGAAGGGAAACTCTGTGATCGGACCCCCATGTTCACCGCCAATCGCCCGGCTTGGATTCCAGTACCATTCATCAAGCCGGTAATGGAGAGATTTGGTTTGGATGAGCTGTACCACCCCCAGGAGAGTCCATTTTAATCGTTGGAAGAAGCTACCCTCCAGCACATTAACACCAGCTGAAGCAAGCCGCTGAATCCCCTGGAGAACCATCCGGATGACTCCAAGATTCCCAAAAAATACCATACCCAAAACACCGGCACCACCAGCCAACAGCGGCAAACCCCGTTGATCCTCTCCTGATCCGGAATCTCCTATCATTAAATTCCAGACCAAGGAAAACGCCCCTAATCCCAACATCATGAACAACGTTGGCAAAATCAAATTATAGGCAATAGACGGCATGATCCCGAGCAATTTTACCAATACACCAACAAACACATATCCATAATAATAATAATTAATATACCCCCCCGAAAACCAGGGATCATAAGGCGGGAAGGATGTGCTTTTTATGACGGCATTAAAATAAGAGAAATCCATCGGTTTTTCGCCGCCCTTCCAGGGATGCCACAGATCGGGATTTCCAAACCGGATCAGCAAAGCGAGAATAAATAATGAAACCGCCAGGACCTCAATGATTAAATAATACTTTTTCTGTTTCGTCCATTCCTGCAGCAGTGATTCCCGTTGAATATATCCGGCGATCAATCCCCCAATCGCCAGAATCAAGACAACACCCAGAATGGTAGTTCGCAAGAAAGGTATCCCGGAGGATCCTGCCAACCAGACCAGATACGATAACAGCAGCATACCGAAGGTGCGGGATAGAGGGTATCCACCATCCTTCAATCCGCTGAGGACAAATCTCATCAAGGGGTACACAAGCAATCCAAGAATAAAGACACTTAAGTACCAGAGTATTGCAGCCAAGACCTGGTTCTGATTATGCGGGGCATCCGGGTTAAACAAATCGCTCCAGGTTCCGCCTTCCCGCTGTTCATTCAACCGATCGGGAGGAAGCATCAAATTACCTGGAAGGGTATCCGCTTGTTTTGGCGTGATGTGGATAACTTTGGCAAGATCAACCGCGCTCAGGATTTCAGCTGTTTGTGATAAATCAAAGTCTGTGCTCTTTTTAAATATGAACACTTTGGGGTGATCATAGACCGTAAATGCCTCTTCAGCTGGCTGATCATTGATCTCAATTACCCCCAAATGAGGATTCGACTGGAACGTTTGAATGAGATCAAATCCCAGGTTACCCTGGTAAGTGCCGGGAAGCGCCCCGTTGTAGCACTGTTCCACACTGATCTCTATTGGGCATCCGACCAACTGGCGGTAATATTCCGTCGTCAGCGGATAACGTTCCGGGATCCTTGTCGTTGTCGCCCACTGCCTGCTAGATGTAACAAGAATATATTCAGCCTGATTTAACGTGGATATAAACCGGTCTAATTTTTCGGGATTGTCATCCCAGTACATCTCAAAATTCAACCCACCCTGATATATTCCCCCATACGGATCGTATCCATCCATCCGGAGCGGCAGCCCGTCATCCCAGGAACTTTCATTAGCAATGCCTGTCCCCCGCAGTATAATCGCCGCCGCCGGATCTTGCACTGATACCCGCAGCTGGTAAACCTGTCCAGCCTCGAGGTCAACAGGAGCACTAAAATTTATATATCCTTCAGATTTTCCCAGGTCAAAGGAAAACCAGCCAGATTCGCTGTCCAGAACCACTCCCTCCTGATCATTGAGGATGATTTCGAGGGTCAGCGGGTTGACTGAAGGATTTTCATTTATTATCTCAGGAAAATAAACCGCAGTTAACGAACCCGATTCTTTCATCTCAAAGGTTGTCAGCCAGCTGGATTCTTGCTGAATGATTTTTCCTTCAGGATATGTAAGCAGCTGCTGGGTTGAACCATCATCAGTGTCGATGATCAGTGTGGCGGGACCGGGAATATTCTGGAACATCCACCTTGTCGCCGCCACTCGCGGATGGGGTGATGTATATATTCGAGAAAACGAAAAAGCCCAACCGGCAGTGAAAAGAAGGGTAAAAATTCCACCGGCTGCAAGGGCGGCACGAAGCACCGAGACTATCTCTTTAGACTTTAGCAGCTGGAGGGGGCTGTTTTGCAACTTACTCCAGAGTTCTACCAAAATCCAGCCTGCGAAGACAGCCAGGAGCGGATAGATCGGCAGCTGGTAGCGCATTGTGCTATTCCACTGGAGAGATTGCCAGGCAAAATAAAATCCTGTCCAGACCCAGATCACCAAATGCGGTTTCCAGGATCTTTCTGAAAACATTTTCCAACCCATCAAGCCGAACCCGGACCAGGCCAGGATTCCATAAGGCAATCCTAATCCCCACAAGACCATGTTCTTAAACGAAAACCAGATCGGCCTGCTCGCCCACTGCAGCGCTGGCGGATAATCAACATCACCTGATGTTTGAGCCCTGAGTGACTTTAATCCCGAGACCCAATTCTCGTTGAACGCGAAGTTAAAGAACCCGGGACCGCGGAACGCATACGGCTGAAAAATCCTGAACGTGAGCAAGCTCACTAGCGCGGCTAAAATCAGGTAAAAAAATATTTTCGGCGCCAGCTGATCCTTTCTTTCCTCAGGCAACCTGGACCAATAGATCAGCCCAGCCAGGGGAAGTGTGATTGCCACTGGAGCAGCATTGATTTTTGAGGCAACCGCCATCCCCAGAGCTATTCCAAAAGACAAATAGGAAACCAGGTCTACCTGATCATCTTTCCCGGTAATCACTTCAACAGCAAAATAAACCGCCAGCAGTGTGAAAAACGTGGCAAATGTGTCCACCGTGAAGAAATGGGATTGCTGGATCTGCAAAACTGCAAAGGCTGAAAAAGCAGCTCCGATCAATCCAACTTTGCGGTTATACAGCCGGGTACCAATAAAGAATACCAGGACAATTGATAGCAGATCCATCACCGCCGATAACGAACGTCCAACCAGGTAAATGTTTCCATACCCTGTAAATCCCAACCACTCCGCCAGGTACCTGACCATAAATATTGGCAAAGTCCCGTAAACATAGAAGCTGTGTCCCTGATTGTTGGGGTTTAACGTAGACATCGAGGTATCGAAGTATTCCCCGATATTCTGCACCGGCAGCAGGCTGGATTCCACCATGGTTAAGAACCGTTCATCGGGATGAAGATGCTGTTCAGCATCCCAATCCAGGCCGACAAACCTTAAATATCCACCTGCGATCAAAATTACGATCAGCAATATGCCTACCAGCCAGCGGTTAATATCAGTACTTGGTTTATTGTCCATAAACTACCGAATCCAGAGTATTACCGGAAAACATAATAGAGCATAAAATCCCTGCCCTCAACCGCAGAATGATAAATTTTATTAGTTCCATCAGGATAGAGGTCTTGGAGAACTTCATAGGTGTCTAGATCCTCTGGTTTATAAATAAAGAGTTTGGGGACTGCGACATCAATTGTCAAACTGATATCATCACGCCAAAGGGCAAAGTCCTTGACTTCCTGCACTGCCTGAATGCCGACTAGCCGGGTATCCACCCAATGGGGATAGGGAACTACCCAGGCTTGATCTTCATCACCGATAGTCTCAGAAAACTGGTAAATGACTTGACCAATTTCAGAGGTATTCCAGGCATTAGTCTTAAATTGCTGGTAATAATCAACGAATACAAGCTGAGCATTTATTTTTGCACTTCCTGCTAGAAGCAGTAAAACAGCAGCCAAGGATACCCATTTGCCCCAGCGGGTGGGAAATCCGGATTTGATATTTACATACAGGTTTTCCACCGCTATGCCGATCACAATAAAGACAGGGATCAGCGCGCCGGCAGTTCGATTCAGGGAAGGATTTTCATCCGGAAATGCAATTGACAAAACTGACGGCAGCATTAGAAGCGGAATCGATAGAAGTAATACCAAATCCATCCAGTGCTTATTTCGAATATATCGCACCAGGACCAGGATTATACCCAGGCTGAACATGGCGGCCGAAATTATTCCCAGGGCAGGTCGACCCGGTATTGAATGAACCCAGATATGTCCATTATCCCACTGGAACATAATCAATGCCTTCCACAAATTGGAAAAAAAGATGCTCAGGGAGGATCCCTGCAAGGGAATTTCTATGTCTGTCATCCGGGTTTGCATCCGATAGGAAAATATATCATAATTGGATGTAGCAAAACGCATCAGAGGCAGGAAAATCACCAGAGAAATTAATCCAACCAACAATAACGCGATGATTGCTTGACGCCGATTTTGTTTTGAGGTTGTATGGAAGAAATAAGTTAAAAGAGTCACTACCACGACCACAGGGACTATTCGGAATGGGCTGTAGCCATGTAAACCAATTCCCAGGGCAAGGCCCGCATAAAGAAAATCATTCCAGCGCTTTCTTTTTAAGCCCCGGATCAGGAAAAAGAGGGCCGGTGCGGCAAAGGCAGGATAAAGAGCAAACCGCAGCGCAACTCGCGAAATTATATTTGGCCAGTAGGCAATACCGGCAAAAAACATTGCCAGCAATCCAACTTCCTTGTTTTTAATCTCTTTTCCAAGCAAATAAATAAAGGGGAGAGTAAACATTCCAGCCAGGCAGGTTCCTATTTTTAAACTGAGGAAAGACACACCTGTGCCGAATACTTTCGCGGCGGCAGCGGTAAGGTACATTTGAAAAGCTTCCCGACCAGTATTTCTGGGGAAGAAAATAAAGAACTGCCCTCTCAGAACATCTGTCACATCGATTAACTTTTCAGCATGATCGCTGAACATTTCCGGAGGTATTTGATCAAGCAGATAAAACCGGTAAAAACCAGCCAGAATAAAGACTCCTGCAACCAGTAATGACCAGGGGGTGACCTGAATGCCGCTTTCCCAAAAGCGTTTCCAGGCAGACTTCCAAATCCCCCACCAACCTTCTGGTTTCCAGAGTGACCTCCAGATCATCACCAGAGCAATGACCCACAAGGAAACATTGATGCCAGTAAACCGGTTGCCGAGAAACATCAAGAAAGCCAGGATGCCAAACCCGCATCCAATCCCGAACAACACCCAATGGACAGTAAAACTCCCCGCTTCTTCTGCCTCCGGAATTAATGGTTCAACTTGCCAATCTCGGAAGATTATCAATAACAGCAGGCTTCCGGCTGCCGAAATGTAAAAGAAAATCACCAGAGCCTGGGATCGATTTGGTGGTTCACTGAATATCTGCGCTGTGAGTGCAAATAGGGGAGGAAGAAAAATTAATATTTTCCTCCAGATATGTTTTATTCGTTGTTCTCTGATGAAGTCAGAATCAGATGGTTGCTGTTCTTCATCTGCGGAAGGAATCGTTACTTTACTCTCCCGCCAGAACGTCAATTTTTCAAGAACAAAATCCAGAACACTTGGTTCGTCCATAATGACCTGCTCTAAAGCAGACTCCGTTTACTTGATCCGTCTTGTTAAATAAAATGAATATACTCCCTTCTCATTTCGGGGAGAAAGGTCATAATGACGCTGAACTATCCAGCGGGTGATGAATAAATTCCACGGGGCAGGAGCTAGAATCCATTTTCCAAATAAAGCTTTACTCACCCAGGATGGAATTCCAAAAATGTGTCCCCATTCCAGGGTATGAAGGGCTGCTGGTGGGAAATAATGCCACCATTCTTCGATTTCAAATCCGGCTTTTTCCAGTCGATCCCGCCAGATTTCCGGGGAATCACAATGATAGTGGCGGGAAATCCGGTTAAAAAATCTCCGGTAGGCATCGGCAAAGGCGGGAAGTTTTAGTTTATCAAAAAAATCCCCCACAGATAACGTATTCAGGAACCGATGATTGGGAACACAAAATATAAAAGGAGCTCCCAGTTTAAGTACCCTGGCCAACTCCAGGATCACGGGGTCCAAATCCGGTATGTGTTCCAGGACCGAATTACTGACAGCACTGGAAAAATACGCGGAGGGATACGGCATTTTATTGCCGTCTGCACAAACAAGGGTTTTATAAGAACCTCTTGATGCCGCTTCCAGAATTGGACCCCACCAGGGATCCAACCCCATATCGAGAGGTTTCTCAAATGCCATGGATGCGAAATGCCCATCCCCGCATCCCAGATCAAGGACAGGTGCCGGCAATGTCATATCCTCATAAAAACGAGCCTCTACCGCTCTCAACAAGGCTCGAAAATATGGCAGCTCCTGCAAATGAAGTGTCAGATAATCCTTCAAGGCAGATCCTCTAATAACCCCTGGTAAATTTGCTCGTGAACAGCTGCGTTCACCAACGGATCAAATTGTTTCTCGATCTCATCTGGAGATCCCAGATACTTTTTCGGCTGGGATACGATTTGAATAATGGCGTCAGCCAGCGCATCAGCATCCCCAATAGGCACTACCTCTCCCATGCCGGTCAATCTGGGCGGCACACGAACACCAGGCAAATTCGACGCTATTGACGGTGTACCCTGGATCATGGCTTCAATTTGAACCAATCCAAACGTTTCTGTTGAATTTAAACTTGGAACCACCAGCACATCCAGGTTTTTGTAAAAAAGGGCCATCTCCTCCGGGTTTAAAATTCCCAGGAATACCCATTGACCCTGATCCTGGTAAGTCCGGATCCTGGGAAGCAGTCTCTCGTAATAAGCCTGTTCACCCATTACATCCTGGTACTGGCCTGCATAAAGAACTGTAGCTTCAGGATAAGATTCCATCACTTTTGGCAGAGCATTCAAAAGAATTTCAACGCCCTTTTCAGAAGCAAAACGGGTTGCCATGCCAATAACCGGTGATAATCCCCGGGGATTATTGATCTGATGAAAATCATTCACTTTTTTTGCTGGAACCTTTGGCATTGTAACCGGCGGCAATATCACCCGGACCTTGTCAGAAAAACGCTGCAGGTATGGAGAATGTGAAGCAAAATCATCTGTATAGGCACCGATTCTATCTGACAGCATCCCGGCCAGGTAGTTCATCAAATGAACAACACTGTTGATGGTCCAATTTATGGGGCTTTTCGGCAGCTTGAGATCACAATGATAGGTAATAAAGGTTGGTTTCTTTAACAAGCGGCCGCGCAGAGCCACTCCGGCTGCATCAAATTGGGGAAGGTGCAGATGAACAAGATCATGACCCAGGACCAATTTCCAGGCCAACCACCCGAAGGTAGGCATAATCACACCTTTACTGACCCGGAACAATACTGGGGCGCGGACAATCCTGACCCCATCCTGCACTTCTTCCCGGGGCAGGTCTTTTTCAAATTGAGAGGTCAGCACTGTAACCTCGTGACCAAGCTGAACAAGCGACTTTGTCAGCCGCTCAACATAAATGGTCAGTCCGCTGGTATGCGGCCGGTAATAGGTGAGAACGGTTAATATTTTCATCGATGTTGATCAGTCAATGCCTTAAACGGTTTCTTCCAGGGACAGCTAGAATAAATCCTGGTTAGCGCGCACCCAGTCAAATAGTTTTCGGATTCCAGTTTCCACATCTATTTCAGGCACCCATCCAAAATCCCTGCTTGCCTTTCCGATGTCAGCTATAAATACCCGTTGATCTCCAGGACGCCAGGTTTCCCGGGAGACCGGTATCTTCTGCCCCAGTTCTTTTTCCAGTAGAGGGCCGAATTCCTTCCAGATGGACAGGGTATTGTTTTTCCCGCCACCAATATTATATATTTGTCCCGCAATCTTATCAATATGCACGGCTGCCTGGTCATATGCGGTTAATAAATCATCCACATACAATAAATCCCGAACCTGTTTGCCATCACCGTAAATCGTGATCGGCCGGCCTGTGACAGCAGCAATCACAAACCAAGCCACCCAGCCTTGATCTTCGATACCAAATTGATGGGGTCCATAAATACAGCTTTGACGGAACACCACTGTTTGCAAACCAAAAATGCGGTGATAATCCCGCACATATTGATCTCCCGCCCCTTTCGAGCAACCGTAAGGAGAATGAAAATCCAGGGTTTGGGTCTCCGGGATTCCGTCCGGATGATTTGGAAAATAATAACTACTCTCTCCTTCATCAACTTCCACATCTTCAAGGTCGCCATAAACTTTATTTGTCGAAGCATATAAAACCGGAGGTTGCTTTGGAGATTGGCGGGCTGCCTCTAAAACATTCAGGGTACCCAGGGCATTCACCTCAAAGTCAGTCCTGGGGTCGATAACTGATGTTGTCACGGCGACCTGGGCAGCCAGGTGCAGGACCAGGTCGGCTGACTCAATGGCAGACTTAACCCCGTCAGCATCACGGACATCTCCGACAATAAGTTGGAATGAGTCCTCCCCGTAAGTACTCTTGAGCCACTCAATATTTCCGGGAGTCCCGGCACGTGATAAATTATCAAAAATGATCACCTGATCACCCCGGCTGAGCAGACGTGCCGCATAATTAATCCCGATAAAACCTGCTCCACCGGTTATCAAAGTACTCTTGCTCATAGGTTTTCTTCCTTTCTCTGCTGTTGACTGAACTGCCAGATGTCCCGCAGAGCATATCCTTCCCGTACCAAAGCAAAGGAGCCTAACAGGGTTGTCATTGCCAGACTTAAGATATGGCTGGTAAGCGCATAAGTGAAGGCTGCTGATTGGTCCACGCCAAAGGCTGTTAATGCCAGAGTAATACTTACCTCGTATAAACCAATGTTACCAGGAGATGAGGGCACGGACACCCCCAACGCAAGGGATCCCAGCGCAAACACAGCCCAGATCAATCGCGCATCCGGGATAAATGCTTTCAACAGGAGATATTGATACAAAATGGCGATCCCCCAGCTTAAAAACATAAAAGAAAAAGCTTTCATGAACTGCCCCAAATCTTTGAGGACAACCAGTCCGGAAAGAATTGATCGCAGCTGTTTAGTCAACCAGTCTTGAACCTGGGGCCAGGGAAGGGATATCCCCTCCAACCATGCCAATACCTGATCCTGATTCTTTACCAGGAAAAACAAAATTCCAAATCCCAGCAGAACCAGGCCCCCCAAAACGGATGCATACACAATTCCCTGAGAGAAATTTAATACAAACGTCAGCCCTGTCAGAAACAGGCAGACGGCAAAAACGATATCAAACATTCGTTCCAGGAGAATAGTGGGAAAAGCCTCCCAGAAAGTGAATCCTGAAGGGATTAACATAAAACCCCTTGCTACCTCACCTATCCTGAAAGGAAATATCGTATTTACAAAGTACCCTGCATTCAAAATCAGAAAGGACTTCCCAAATGAAATCCTGTTCTTCAATATTATCCTCCAGGCTGCTGCCCGGGTCATGAGGGATACAAATAACAGAACCAGAACCGGCGCAATCCAGATCAAATTCACCTGTTTCAGGGCAGAAAGGACTTGTTTCCCATCAACAATCCAGATCAGGACAGCAAGCGCTGCAATACTGATCATGATCCCAAATACCAGCCTGAGTTGAACTTTGTTTACCTTCACTTTAGTCATCATCAAGTCTCAGAACAGCCATAAAAGCTTCTTGGGGGAGGTCAACATTGCCTACTCTTTTCAGTCTTTTCCGGCCTGCTTTTTGATTCTCCAGTAATTTTCTCTTCCTGGTCACATCTCCTCCATAAAGTTTTGCAGTGACATCCTTGCGGAGGGCCTTCACATCTGTCCGGGAAATTATCTTTCCCCCTGCCGAAGCCTGAATCGGCACAGCGAAATGGTGGGGAGGAATGATTTCTTTTAATCTGTTGACGAGAACCTTCCCCTTCCGGTAAGCTTTATCCCGGTGCACTATAGATGCCATGCCATCCACCGGCTCTCCATTGACAAGAATCTCCAATTTAACCAGATTCTCTTTTCGGTAGCCGGCAAAGGAATAATCCATAGAAGCATATCCCCGGGTGGCTGATTTTAAATAATCAAAAAAATCCACAATCAATTCAGAGAGCGGAATCTGAAAATTAAGCTGCACTCGCGAAGGGGACGGGTAATGCTGGCTAAGATAAGTTCCCCTTCTCGTGGTCACCAATTCCATAACCGACCCATAATACTCCAGGGGCAGAAATACCTGCAAATCCATCCAGGGTTCCTGGATTTCTTCAACAAGGCTCCGATCAGGTAAATCCGCTGGTGAATCAATCTCAATTACTTCCCCGCTCCTCAATAGAGTGCGATATTTTACAGAGGGGGCAGTCGCGATGATATCCAGATTATATTCCCGTTCCAGTCTTTCCTGGATAATTTCCATGTGGAACATCCCCAGGAAACCACACCGAAATCCCAAATTGAGGGCCGGGGAGGATTCTGGTTCAAAAACCAGGGCAGCATCATTCAGCTGCAATTTTTCCAGGGCATCCCGCAAATTCCCATACTCCTCGTTAATCACCGGGAAGAAACCGGCAAAAACCATCGGTTTTGCCTGGATATACCCCGGCAGGGGCTGCAAAGCAGGGGGGTCCGCATAGGTAATGGTGTCGCCAACCCGGCAATCATGAACTGATTTTAATCCAGTTGCGATATACCCTACCTCTCCTGGATAGAGGATCTCCATTGGCGTCATTGCCGGCGAGAAAACTCCCAGTTCAAATGGTTCCACATCTTTACCAGCAGCCATCAGGTGCAGCTTGTCCTTCTTGTTGATTATTCCATCAAATATCCGTATATATGCAACAACACCTTGGTATGAATTGTAATGGGAATCAAAGATCAAAGCCCTCAACGGATTTCCCGGATGGGCTTCAGGAGGCGGGATCTCCTGAATGATTTTTTCAAGCACAGGCTGAATGTTTTCTCCATCTTTGGCAGAAATCCGGAGAATGGAATCAGGAGGAGTTCCCAACAAATCGCAAATATTTTGAGCAATCTCATCAGGTCTGGCAGCCGGCAGGTCAATTTTATTAAGGATTGGTATAATTTCCAGATCTGCTTCCAGGGCAGCATACATATTTGCTATAGTTTGAGCTTCCATTCCCTGCGCAGCATCCACAACCAGCAGAGCCCCTTCACAGGCTGCCAATGCCCGGGAGACTTCATATCCGAAATCTACATGCCCGGGGGTATCAATCAAATTCAATTCATATTCATGACCATCCAGGCTTGTATATTTCATTTGAACAGCAGAGGCTTTGATGGTCACTCCCTTCTCCCTCTCCAGATCCATATCATCCAAAACCTGATCTGCCATATCCCGTGCTGATACCGTACCGGTAATCTGCAGCAGCCGGTCAGCCAAAGTAGATTTGCCGTGATCTATATGAGCGATAATTGAAAAATTTCGTATTCTATTTATATCCATAAACAGGGCATAGTATACCCGATGTATCAGAGCCTTGGAAATATTTCAGGGGAATCCTGAATATATTGTCTCGCCTTACTTTACTCGAACCAGCAAAAATATAGCTATCATTCCTGTTCCTATCAGAGTAATCCCGTTCCCTACACCGAAACTATCCACCAGAAACCCCAGCAGGGGGGCCACGATGGCTGAGAAAATCGTTGTGAACTGAGATTCTGTTGATAGGCCTGACGCCATAACCTTGGATGAAATTTGATCACTGATGATCCCGACATTGATTGGGCGGCGAATGTTGTTAATCATAAATAAACCGAGAAAACAAACTACCGACAGCGTGATAATCTGCAGATTGGCTGTCACTCCAGCGAGAATCAACATCCCTGCTCCGAGCAAATAAGTGAAATTTACAGCCTGTGATAAACTGCTAAATCTTTCGCTGAATTGATAAGCCCTCCGGGATGCTATACTGGTGAGAAAGTAAATCCCGAAATAAACCAAACCGATGATAACTGCCTCCCGTTGGGTATCTTCCAGGCCAGTAAAAACAGAAGCGGAAATGGCCAACACGGCCAGTATCGGCTGTAAATAATCCTTCGCGGATTTAAATACGCCCGAAAAACTAGCGCTGTTTAATATTGCTTTCATAACCGATCTGTCTGAAAATATCCGGATAAATTCATGAGATGTTGTTTTTACCTGACTCCAGATCTCGCCTTTCTTTGCCCGATGTAATTCTCCATCAAGGCTTTTCGGATAGGACATTACATTTAACAAATCCAACAGATAGGGAACAGTGGAAGCCAGGAACATCACCCGGTAGCTGCCGGTGTAAAATATTAGAGCAGCGGCAATCAGGGCATTAAGTGCTGATCCAAATTGGGAAGCGCTACGGGTTAAACCGTAATAGGCAACTTTCAGATCACTGATTCCTTGAATATTCAAATATTCAAATATTAACGCTTTATGGGTTCCCGAACGAAAAGCCTCCCCGAATGCAAACATCACCATGGCCAGAGCCAGGAAAATGAAGTCTTTTAGAAAATAAAAGATCAAAAAAGAGGTAATGTAAGACAAAAAAGCCGCGACCATGGACCGTCTTCTGCCAAATGAATCAGCAATGACGCCAGTCGGAATCTCAAGAATATTGGTGGCAACTTCCCGGATGGAATACAAAATACCTATCTGTAAAAATGATAATCCGTAGGATCGGAAAATAAGTAAGATGAAGGGATCAAAAAACCGCAAGTTTTTAAGAAATCCATATAATGAAAACTTGTAAAACATGCGGTCCCTGGTAATCATTTGCATTATTGCCGTTTTCCTTTAAGTTAAACTAGATCAGAATGATTAAAACAGGGGTGATATATGGGTTTGGATCGGTTCCTTTGGACTTTGTTCACTGGGAAACGACAACCAGGCCAGGAATTCTGTATTCCCTTCCGGCCCAAAAAGGGGAGATCGGATCAGTCCATTGACTTGATAGCCACCTTCACAAGCCGAGCTCAATATCTCGGTTAAGATCCGTTGGTGGATTTCCGGATCACGAATCACGCCTGCTCCCCGGGCAGCTTCCTCCCTTGTCGCCTCAAATTGAGGTTTAATTAATACCACCACTTCTCCTCCTCCAGTCGGAAACCAATTGCTGATCACTGGGAGGATTTTTTTCAACGAGATAAACGACACATCCACGGTGATGAATTCCACTGGTTCAGGCAAAGATGCCAGGAATCGGGCATTGGTCCGTTCCATAACTACAACCCGGGGATCATTCCGGAGCCGCCAATCCAAAATACCATAGCCTACATCAATCGAATAAACCCTGGAAGCGCCATTGATCAGCAGGCAGTCGGTGAAACCTCCTGTAGAGGCACCAACATCAGCACATACCCGATCGCTGACAGTCAATGGAAATTGGGTAAAAGCTGCTCCCAGCTTCTCCCCGCCCCGGGAAACGTATTTTGGATTCTGGATAAGGGTTATTTCGTCCACATCATTAACTTTTTGCGAGGCTTTCATAACCACCTGCCCCAGGTGACGAACTTTACCAGCCATAATAAAGCGTTTAGCTTCTTCTAGATTATTGACCAGTCCCCTTTCTACCAGAATCTGATCCATTCGCTTGTTATTCGCCATGCCTTCTATTTTAACATGCCCCCTGATTTGAGGGAGGTACACTTACAATCCCTACCACCCCCCTCTAAATCGTGCTATTATTTCATTATGATTGCAGCCTTAATTAAATCAATGCGTCCGAAACAGTGGGTCAAGAGCCTATTCATTTTTACCGCCCTGGTCTTTGACCGGAAACTGCTGGACCAAAGCGCCTTTCTTCACACGCTGACCGGAGCAATCCTGTTTAGTTTGATCGCCAGCGCTGTTTATATCATTAACGATATTGCAGATCTTGAAACAGATCAAAACCACCCGAAAAAGAAGCAGCGCCCGATTGCCTCGGGCAAACTTCCAATATCAGCCGCCTGGGCTGCTGGAATTGGATTAATTCTGGTTTCACTTCCACTGGCATATAAACTTTCACCAGCTTTTTTTGGAATCTGTGCCGTCTACTTAACCCTGAACTTGTTTTATTCCTCCTGGTTGAAACATGTCCCCTTGATCGATGTGCTTGTACTGGCATCTTTTTATATCCTGCGGGTGACAGCTGGTGTTACCTTAATTGAGGTGAAACGCTTTTCTCCCTGGTTGTACGTTGTAACATCCTTATTTGCTTTATTTATCGGTTTGGGGAAACGGCGGGCTGAACTGGTATTACAAATCGATAATTCCAACGAGTCGCGACCTGCCCTTGATGGATACTCGATTGGGCTGCTGGACCAGCTGATTAATATCGTTTCCGGAACCACCATCATGGCCTACAGCCTGTATACTTTTTCAGCGCCGAATCTACCAGAAAATCATTCCATGATGCTGACCATTCCTTTTGTCCTCTATGGGATCTTCCGCTATCTATATTTAATCCAGGTTGGAAAAGGAGGGGCGCCGGAGGACATTGCCCTCACCGATCGTCCACTTCAAGGGGCGATCCTGCTCTGGTCATTCACCATCCTGATGATATTTTACATTTATTAATCAATGCCTGCTTTTACTGCAACTGCTCCCGGAAAAATTATCTTGTTTGGCGAACACGCAGTCGTTTATGGCGAACCTGCGATTGCCGTCCCTGTCTCTTCTATCCAGACCAGGGCCAGTGTCAAGGCCGTAATCGATGGAATCTCTGGTGAAATTCAAATTGATGCTCCAGACATCTCCCTCTCTTCCTCTGTTAGTGAGTTGGATCCGGATCATCCTCTGCGGGCGGCTGTTATGGCAGTTGTGGGGAATAAAAATCCGGAGGAAATTCCAGCCTGCAAAATTCAGATTTCTTCAACCATTCCAACTGCATCAGGGTTGGGCTCGGGAGCAGCCGTGTCGGCGGCTTTAATCCGGGCACTCTCTGCATTTTTAGGTCAGAGACTGACAGATGAACAGGTCTCTGACCTCACTTTTGAAGTGGAAAAGATCCACCATGGCACTCCCTCTGGAATTGATAATACAGTCATTGCCCATCAAAAACCCGTCTATTATGTAAGGGGCGAACCGTTTGAATTTCTCTCAATCGGTGAACCTTTTTCAATCCTGATCGCTGGGAGCGGGATTCCCGGACATACACGGGAGGCGGTTCAGCGAGTTCGGAAAAATTGGATTAATGATCCTGATCGGTACGATTCGATATTTAAGTCTATTGGCGAGATTTCAAAAACGGCCAAAGACCTGATAGATGCCGGCTCTCCAGCGGATCTTGGTCCGCTGATGAACGAAAACCATATTCTGCTGCAGGAACTGGGAGTTTCCACCCCTGAATTAGATTTACTTGTGGAAACCGCAAGACAAGCCGGTGCATTGGGGGCAAAATTATCCGGCGGAGGACTGGGGGGAAATATCATTGCTCTGGTGGATGAGGAAACAGATCAAATCACCGAGGCATTAACCAAATCCGGTGCAGCTTATACACTTAACTCCACTATCCCATCCACCAAAATTCCAGGGTAATAATCAAAATTTCGCCGGGAAACAATCCTGACAAACAACTTATAACAGGGTGACAACTGAACTAACCCTGTTTCCATCTCTTGACCCTACCTCAACCCCTGACTACAATACCTTTATGGAGAATATCGAACCAAATCACTCTGGAAATCAATTAGTTTTTCTAAAACTCGGTGGATCACTTATCACCGACAAACTCATCGCCCGTTCCCCGCGTCGGGATGTGATCAATCGCATTGTCAGGGAGATAGCCAATTCTCTTCACAATAACCCCCGGTTGCAAATTATTCTGGGACACGGTTCAGGATCATTTGGACATATTTCTGGAAAAAAACACGGAACCTTCAACGGCGTACACACTCCAGAGGAATGGCGGGGTTTTGCTGAAGTCAGGTACGATGCATCCTTATTAAACAGAATCGTGCTCGATTCATTAATAGAAGCAGGAATATCTGCACTTGCGTTTCCTCCCTCTGCTAGCGTAATCACCCAAGAACGGAAAATTATTACCTGGGACCTCGAACCTCTGCAGTCCACTTTAAGGAAGGGGCTGCTGCCTGTTATATATGGCGATGTGGTCTTTGATACTGGTCGTGGGGGCACTATCCTGTCCACTGAAGACCTGTTTTATCATTTAGCGCTTCAGTTTAAACCGGAGCGCATCCTGCTTGCTGGAAAGGATCCGGGGGTGTGGGAAGATTATCCGGACTGTACTTCCCTGGTTAAGGAAATCACACCAGCTAACCTGCCCACTCTCCAAAAAATAATCCAAAAATCCGGAGCACCCGATGTTACAGGCGGGATGGAAGCGAAAGTGAAAAAAATGCTTCAGCTCAGTGAGAAACTTCCAGCCCTGGAAACAGTCATTTTCTCAGGTGAAGATCCGGGAAGGGTTCAATCTATCCTTGGTGGAGATACTACAGGCACAATCCTGCACAGCTAGCTTTTTAGATTTTTACTCACCCCGCTTTCCACAGATAACGCACAAAACGTATCGGTTATAATGGATACCACCTTTAAAATCAATGAGGATGAATGGATATCTTATCGAAAACACAAAAGCAGCTTCTGACACAGGAGCGGGATCTCTTAAACCGACTCCGGCTCTCGTTAGCTGAATATGGAATAAAAGAAGAAGATCAAGCAGCTTTAACCGAATCCATCCGTCAGCTGGACGATTTCTTTTTACTGGTTGTGGTAGGCGAATTTAATGCTGGAAAGAGCGCTTTTATCAACGCCCTGCTGGGAGATAATATTCTTGCAGAAGGTGTAACCCCCACAACCACAAAAGTGAACATCCTGCGGTACGGAGAGGAAAAAGAAAAATCCAGCCTCTCAGAAAACGTTGAGGGTTTAACCTTCGATGCGGATTTTCTTAAAGAAATCAGCATTGTAGACACACCCGGAACTAATGCGATCATACGGGAACACGAGGAAATCACTTCCCTCTTTATCCCCCGGTCAGATCTAATCCTGTTTGTCACCTCTGCCGACCGTCCTTTTACCGAAAGTGAAAGGATATTTCTGGAAAAAATCCGTTCCTGGGGCAAAAAGGTGGTCCTGGTTATCAATAAAATCGACATTTTGCAATCTCCCGAAGCGCTGGAAGAAATCTTTGATTTTGTGGCAGAAAATGCTAGAACAACGCTCAAAACCACACCTGACATTTTTCCAATCAGCGCCAAACAGGCACTCAATGCCAAACAGGGAAACCCGGAGGTGTGGAAGGAAAGCCGATTTGAAGCGCTGGAATCCTATATCGTTACAACCCTGGATCAGGAAAGCCGGGTACAGCTTAAACTGCTCAACCCGCTTGGCGTAGGCAAACATCTATCCAATCAGTATGCAGAGTTTTTTGACCATCGGTTGAAATTACTCCAGGGTGATCTGGATTTAATCAAGGACGTGGAAGACCAGGTGATCATCTTCCGGAAGGATATGCTGGAAAGTTTCCAGCTCAGGATGTCGGACATCGTCAAGGTCCTGTTGGAGCTGGAACAGCGCGGTGAGGATTTCTTCACAGAGTACATCCGGCTGGGCAGGATTCTTGATTTGCTGAAAAAAGAAAAGATTCAGAAAGATTATGAGGAGATGGTAGTTGCCGATCTCCCAGCTCAAATTGAACAAAAAGTAACCGCGATTATCGACTGGCTGGTTGATGCCAATTTACGGCAGTGGCAAGCCATTACCAATCATATTTCAGAGGGACGTCAGAAACACAAAGGCAGAATGGTCGGGGATATCGGAAATTTTATTTACGACCGGGAAAGATTGATTAACAGCATCCAGAAAGAGGCAACTCGGGTAGTAGAAAGCTATGATAAAACCCGGGAAGCAGATCAAATCGCCCGCAGTGCTCAAAATGCTGTTGCGGCAACAGCTGCAATAAGCGCGGGAGCAGTTGGTTTGGGAACCCTGGTTACAGTACTGGCAACGACAATGGCCGCTGATGTTACCGGCATTCTACTGGCAGGAGCCATGGCAGCTCTGGGCTTATTCATCATCCCCACTCGCCGGAGAAATGCAAAAAAAGATATGCGGGTAAAAGTTAAAGCGATGCGCAGTCAGCTAACAGATTCCTTATCAACTCACTTCAATCAAGAAATTGAGCGGGGGCTGCAGGAGATTAAAGATACAATTGCACCATATACCCGGTTTATCCGGTCGGAAAACGAAAAGAATCATCTTGCGCACCAAGCCCTTAAAAACTATTATGGCGAAATTATTAATCTGACAAATCAGATTGAATCTTCGGAAAAATAAGCTCAGGTTGACAGAGTACTATCCCTGCATTAAACTGGATTTGCTCATTTATGCCGGTGAAACGAGGAATAATATGATAATTACAAGAGAAATGAGGGAAGAAAAGGAAAATTCTTGTCTGGCCCCCTATGGAATACGCAGCAAGGACAGTAAAGGACGCAAATACCCGGATTCCACCCCCATATACCGGACAGCGTTCCAGCGTGACCGGGATCGAATTCTGCACACAACCGCTTTTCGCCGGCTGGAATACAAAACACAAGTATTCCTCAACGCAGAAGGCGATTATTACCGCACCCGATTAACTCATACCCTCGAAGTAGCACAAATTGGACGCACAATAGCCCGGGCCCTGGGCGCTAATGAAGACCTCGAAGAAGCCATCTGTCTTGCCCATGATTTGGGCCACTCTCCTTTTGGTCACTCGGGGGAGAAGATTATGAACCATTTGATGAAAGACCAGGGAGGATTTGATCACAACAAACAATCCCTGCGGATTGTCACCAAACTTGAAAATCGCTTTCAAGATTTTCCAGGACTTAACTTAACCTGGGAAACCCGGGAAGGTATCGTAAAACATGAAACTGAGTATGACGTCTCTGACGCGAACGATTATGACCCTGACCTGCGGGGCCACCTTGAGGCACAGATTGCCAATGCGGCAGATGAGCTTGCTTATTCGGCCCACGACCTGGACGACGGATTACGGTCGGGTTTGATATCTGTCTCCATGCTTGAGGATCTGGCTATTTGGAAAATCCTGGTGGAAAGTGTCGGTTGGAAAGGGAGCGAACTGACCGAACTAGACCGCAACAGGATTATCCGGCGGATGATTGGACTTGAGGTTGAAGATGTAATCAAAAGCACAGATAAGAAAATCCAGCAAAACGGGGTTAGTTCTGTGGAAAGTCTCCAAAAACTACCCCACAACGTGATTGGTTTTAGTGATCACATGAAGCAAAATAACCGGGAATTGAAAGATTTTCTATATAAGAATCTCTACCAAAATCATCGTGTCATACGTATGCAGGTCAAAGCGGAACGGATCATTAGCAATCTCTTTACTGCTTACCAGAAAGATCCGCTAATGCTTCCAAATCACATTCAGACCAAGATTGAGAAAAAAGGTTTAGAGAGATCCATCTGTGATTATATTGCGGGTATGACAGACCGATTTGCGATTGACGAACATCAAAAGCTATTTGATCCAACCCAGAGACCATAAGGTAATCTTAATAAAGGATTAGGACAACATGCAGGACAAAAGAAAAATATATTTAACAAAAGAAGGAAAAACCAAGCTTCAAATAGAGCTTGAAGAACTGGAAGGACCGCGGCGGATTGAGCTTGCTGCCAGACTGAAAGCAGCAATTGAGATGGGCGATTTATCTGAAAACGCTGACTACCATAAAGCCAAGGAAGACCAGGGATTTCTGGAAGGTAAAATTCTGGAAATCAAATACATACTCAATTTTGCAATAATTGCCGCAGATAAATCAAACGGGCAGGATACTGTCAGTGTAGGATGTAAAGTCACTGTGCAGGAAGAGGACTTCCCTCCTGAGACCTACTACCTGGTGGGAAGCAAGGAAGCAGATCCGGACCAGAATAAAATATCTCATGTCTCTCCTATTGGCAACGCTTTGCTGAAAAAGCAGGTTGGAGACACAGTGAATATCAAAACTCCCGGTGGGGAATTTGAGCTAAAGATTATTTCGATTGATTAATCAATAAGAACCCTCGAATTGTTAAACAAAAAAGGCTCCCGGAGCTTTAAAAGCTCCGGGAGCCTTTGGTTTCTTACCACAATCTAGAATTCGTCAAAATCAAATGCTTCCGATTCAACTGCAGCCCCATCATTGGGCCAGACAGACAACTCAATGGACAACCGGTCAAAGAAGCTTTCCTCTGGCAGAGGGCCTTCTCCGTATCCCATATCCATTACCCGTCCGATAATGCGCAGATTGTTGGTTGTCAGGACAAACTCCACTCCCGGATCTGCCAGGACCGGTTCACCTTTCTTTTCCAGTTCTGACCGGATAACATCATCATAAAATGCGTGGCCGCTCATCAGGACTTTAGTAACCGTCTTGATATCATTCTGGTCAAACAGCCAAACCTCAAAAGCCGTAACCCTTTTTGGTTCCCCCACACCTATCGCTTCGGAAATTCCTACACCACACTCTCCCAGGAATTCACCGGCTGCGGATTCTATGCTGAAGGAGTCGTCAAAAAGATTGTCTCCCAACACATAGGTCGTCACAAATTGATGCATGGGGGGAGATTCTCCCCGCTCATCGAAATTAGTGGAATCGATTTTCGAGGTGATTTCCTGTGCCATGCTGACAGCGGTTTTAGGAGCTGCATTCTCGGCAGTCCGCTTTCCGAGGAAATACCTGATAACTAACGCGCCTGCAAATACAACGGTGATCAGCAAGGCCCACTTAAGCAGATTGTTACTAGGCTCTTCATCAAGCGCCAGGTCCTCGAGCTGGTCTGTCAGGTACGTCAGCTCTACCACATCTCGGAAAGAGTCAATATCGCTGATCAATTGCCCTGAAGGGTTAAACTCCACCTCAGATAAATAGGTCGAAGCCTCCTCACCAAGACGGTCATAGCGCTCTTCTGCCAGGGCTGCATCCTGATGTAAGGCATAGGAATCTACAGTCATACGCAGGTAATCTATTTTTAGATCCTCTCTCAACTGGGGGATTGTGCCATCCACGAATTCTACAGGGGATATCACCCACCCATACGTTAGACCTAGAATGATCCCCACTACGATTCCGATTACAGCCATAATCGGAGGGCTGTTAAAACCTTTCTTAAAATTGTCCTGGATTTTATCCATAATCAATCTCCATGTGATAATGAAATTTGAAGCAACTGGAGGCCAGATATTGATATTGTAGACGAGAGACGGTTTTCCTGCAACGTTATCAACTATTCTGGTACCTCAAACCTATAGATGCAAGGTCTATGCCATTATTGAATAGGTTTCTTCCAATCAAAGAAATCCGGATTTAATCCTTTTCCATAGCTTTCCACCCAGGATGAATCCTCTATTGCTCGGATTTAAAAAACAAGCGATGGAATAAATAATTCCACCGCTTGCTGCAATTAAATCAATCTTGATGATTATCCGGTTTCTTTCTGGATCTCATCAAATTTAAACTCCAGGTTACATACTATGCATCGGGCATGGTTTTTGTTCGCAGCTACTAACAATCCACCGCAGCTAGGACAGGGCTCCGGCAGCGGTTTTTTCCAGGAGGAAAATTCACATTTGGGATAATTTTCGCAGCCGTAAAATGTTCTGCCCTTTCTTGTCCGACGTTCTATCAATTCCCCCCCATCATCAGGACAAGTCACACCGATTTTTTCCAGCCAGGGCTCTGTATGTTTACAATTGGGATAATCACTACAGGCAATAAATAGCCCGAACCGTCCCCATTTTTGTACCAGATCATGACCGCATTTTGGACATGCTCTGCCAACAGGTTCTAGACTGGGCTCAATTTTTGGCATTTCCCGTTTTGCAATTTCAAGCAATTCGGAAAACGGTCCGTAGAATTTACCCACAATTTCCTGCCACTGTTCACTACCGGTAGCAACTTGATCCAGATCCTCTTCCATCTGGGCTGTAAACCCAATATCTACAATAGAGGGAAAATACTCTGAAACCAGATCATTGACAATAAAGCCAATTTCGGTTGGAAACATCCGCCGTCCATCTCTCACTACATATCCGCGCTGCTGTAGGGTTCCCATTGTCGGTGCATAAGTGGAAGGGCGGCCAATTCCATTTTGCTCCAGCGCGCTGACCAGAGAAGCTTCGGAATACCGGGCAGGGGGTTTTGTAAAATGTTGTTCTGGAAACAGATCAATTAATTTCTGCGGCTGACCTTCTTTCAGGTTTTCCGGAATTCGCTCCAGGTCTTTCTCGGCTTGGGAGGATTTTCCGTTGTTTCGGTTATATACTTTCAGGAATCCGGGGAATTTCACCTTCGACCCGGATGCCCTGAGGACGTAGGTATGAACTGAACCGTCTGCACCCACAATGACATTTATCGTATCGTATACTGCAACGGACATCTGGGAAGCGACAAATCGCTGCCAGATCAATTTGTATAATTTGTACTGGGTGTTGCTAAGGTATGACTTAAGCGCCTTCGGCGTTCGGCTTACCGACGTCGGCCGGACTGCTTCATGAGCTTCCTGGGCCCGTTTGGCTTTTGTTGCATAATGCGGAATTTTCGCGGGAACATACTCCTCACCATATGCATTTTGAACAAATTTCCGGGTACTTTTCTGAGCACCATCGGAAACATTCGTTGAATCAGTTCTCATATAGGTAATCAGGCCGGTCTCACCACCATTACCAACATCAATTCCTTCGTAAAGCTGCTGGGCAATAGCCATGGTCTTTTTTGCAGAAAAATTCAACTGCCTGGAAGCATCTTGCTGCAGTGTGCTGGTAATAAACGGCGGATAAGGCTTGCGTTCCCGGGTTCCCCGCCGGATTTTCCGCACTTCATAGTTGGCTGTGCCCATATCTTTCAAAATTGGCTCAAGGGATTCATTGGAACTGACCTGTAATTTATTCCCATCCAGGTGAGTAAGTTTAGCCAGGTAGGTCATGCTTTTATCATTATCCAGAGGACGAAGTTCGGCATCAATCGACCAGTATTCTTCTGCTACAAAAGCTTCAATTTCCCTTTCCCTGTCCACAATTAATCGCAGCGCGACAGACTGCACTCTACCTGCAGATAAACCGCCCCGAACCTTTGCCCATAAAATCGGGGTTATCTGAAATCCAACCAGCCGATCAAGAATCCTGCGGCCCTGCTGCGCATTTACCAGATTCATATTAAGCCCAATCGGGTCCGCAAATGCTGACTCAATTGCTGATCGGGTAATTTCGTGGAAAACAACCCTTTTGGTCCGTTCCGGTTCCAGTTCAGCTGCTTCCATTAAATGCCAGGCAATTGCCTCCCCTTCCCGATCAAGATCGGTCGCCAGGTAAATCTCCTCTGCTTCCTTGCCTAACTTTATCAGTTCTTTCACCACGTCCCGTTTTTCATTTGGAACCCGATAACGGGGTTCAAAATTATTCTCCAGGTCAACGGATAACTTGGATTTCAATAAATCCCTGATATGTCCGACAGAAGCTGTTACCTTGAAATCTTTTCCAAGGTAGCGGCTGATGGTGCGGGCTTTTGCAGGAGACTCAACAATCACCAATTTTCCACTGCGGGGCTTTTCTTTTTTTGTTTTCCGCTTGGTAATCTCTGGTGGAGTCATTCCTTCATGAGCTTCAGTTTTGCCCATCCGGAACATATTTGTTCCACAAACCGAACAAGTTCCCCGTGTCCCGGGTGTACCGGTCGCGGTAAACACCGCAGTTGGGGAAACCATTTCACATTTTTCTTTACACTTCACACAATACGCCTTCAAATCCGACCTCCAAGCTTAGTAAAACAATAAAATTTCCTTTCTCAAACAACAGGAGATACTTCGATCACCTTTATGTTAGCTCTGAACGTCCCGCGCTTTCGAGCCGCTTAACAATCTGGCGGACTTCCTGGGCCCGGTCCCGATCACAGATAAGTAGAATATCACCAGTATCAACTACAATTAAATCCTGGGCACCGATGGTTACCACCGTTCTGGGATTATCCGCTGTATATAATAACACTCCGGAAGTATCCAGGGAAATGTGTTCACCTCCCTGAAAAACATTTCCATCCGCATCAGCAGGCATTACGTCAAAGAGGGCTTCCCAACTGCCCACATCGTTCCATTCTAAATCAGCGGCAGGAATGACTGCCACCTTGCCAGCATTTTCCATAATGCCGAAATCTATTGTTTCCGGCTTAATATCAGGCCATACTTTCCTGATCACGCTGTCCTGGTCAGGTGTTCCCCAGGCTTCCGCTATAACTTTAAGTTGAGAGGAAAGCTCACTCATCTGGCGAGAGATTTCATTAAGTATGACCTCTGTCCGCCAGAAAAACATTCCTGAATTCCAGGCATACTCCCCGCTGGAAAGCATTCGTTCCGCTTCCGGGAGATCTGGTTTTTCGGTGAATTCCCGGACTTGAAAAACATCCAAATCCTGATACCTGCCAACCAAATCGCCGCGCCGGGTATATCCGTACCCGGTTGCGGGATATGTAGGCGTCACTCCCAGAGTGACCAAATAATCCTCTCCTGCAACCTGATATGCGGAGGTCAGTATCTGCTGGAAAAGCTTTAAATTACCAATAATGTGGTCAGCTGTCAAGACTGCCATGATGGCATCAGGGTCCCTTTTCCCTAGAACAGCTGCTGCATAACCTACCACTGATGCCGTTCCTCTTGGCATCGTTTCCAGTAAAAAGTTTTCTGCGGGGATTTCCGGACACTGCTTTTTTAACTCCGCGGCCTGTTCTTCCACAGTAACTACATAAATACGGTCTGAAGAAAATACTCCCTGCAGGCGATCCACAGCAACCTGGAATAATGATCGGTCCTGGCCAATCGCGAGCATTTGTTTGGGACGGCTCTTGCGTGAAAGAGGCCAGAGCCTGGTTCCTCCCCCGCCAGCCATGATAACAGCATAATAATTTTCGTACATGTTATCTTCCTTCCCTATTCTGATTTGCATTTATATGATACCCGGCATTCAATTCCTGGACTGCCACATATTTCATCCCGAACGTTTTACGCACCATTCCTTTTAATTCCATCAGGGCCAAGGTTGAGGTTACCTCTTCAATCGGCAAATTAACCTGAGAGCAAATCTCGTCAACATGAAGAGGTTCTTCACCCACTGCCTGGTACAGGACAGCTTCTTTTGGGTCACTCGGCAGGGCTTTCCTGATCACTCTCTGTTCCGCAACCAGGGTCATATTCAGTAAATCCAGCACATCCTGCGGATCCAGCAAAGGGTGCGCACCCTGTTTGATCAACAAATTAGCACCTTTGCTCATCGGAGCAAATATCTTACCTGGAACAGCAAACACTTCTTTTCCCTGTTCAGCTGCATAGGTGGCTGTAATCAACGCCCCGCTTCTCTCACCCGCTTCAATTACGATGATGATTTTTGACAAACCTGAAATAATTCTGTTTCTGGGTGGGAAGTTCGAACCATCAGGGGGCGTTCCAAGCGGATAATCACTAATCAGCGCGCCCTCCCTTGATATCTCTTCTGCCAGAGAGCGGTGCTCCGGCGGATAAAGAATATCCAATCCACTTCCCAAAACCGCAATTGTCCTTCCTCCGGCATCTATTGCAGTCCTGTGGGCAATCCCGTCTATACCCCGGGCTAAACCGCTGATGATTGTAATCCCATTTCGTGCCAATGTGTGGGTTATATTTTCAGCGACCTGCCGTCCATAAGCACTGTATCGCCTTGTACCGACAATTGCAACAGCCCAGGCATCCTCTGTCAATATTTGTCCTTTTATATAAAGGACAAATGGAGACTGTACAATCTGCCGAAGTCTATCAGGATATGCCTGATCATCCCAGGTAAGAACCTGAATTCCCTGGACATGGAGCTTCTCTTCCAACTCATCCAGTGAAACCCGTTTTCGGATTTCGATAATCTGCTTTACCAGATTATCATTTAAACCTGCAGCCTGCAGATGATAAGATCTTGCCTCCCAGGCTGCCTGGATATCTCCGAAATATTGTAATAGCTTTTCCAGGCGAACTGGGCCTATTCCTTTTACAAGGTTAAATCCAACCCAATACTTGGTATTGTTTTTCATATCTAGCCCCCATGTTCTGCCTGTCCGGGTAACTTTTACCCAAGCCGGGCAAAGAATACCATAAATTTTTCGCTTATGTCAAGTGAGGTTTCCGGGAAGAAAATTTCCATTAATCATCCGGAGTAACTAAGTTGAAGTCCGATAACCTGCAAATTCCACTGGATTTTTCCCCTATCAACTCCCCCT
>Ga0255385_10003_pt2 | contig 26966 bp, 15 predicted proteins | sample ANMaggSeSYBR01G3_FD_182103 | JGI IMG/M metagenome (GOLD analysis project Ga0255385, IMG submission 182103) | Sediment cell enrichment communities from methane seep in Santa Monica Basin, California, United Staets - ANME aggregate JGI... | ecosystem: Environmental > Aquatic > Marine > Cold seeps >...
ATCTCCTTTTTAGAGAGGTGTTTATGATACAGTGGAGTATTACTGGTTTCAAGAAACCATTTATGGCAATGATTGCAATAGTATCTTTGATGTCCTGCATTGTTTTTCCCACGTTTCAAAATATCTTTTCCATCCTTTTTTAGATAAAATCTACATTTTGGATTTTGACAGGTTATGTCAATTTTACTTCTTGGCCTAGCTATAGTATAATGTAATATAATATTCCCCATTTAATTATGCGCTATAATCAAGGACAGTACCGAAAATTAAAATATATGTTTAGGATATTGTTTTAGGTGAAAAAATGAATACTTCAAGTAAAGAGAGAAAGAAACATGCAAACTTATTTAACAATGTATCTGAAAATGAGATGGATGTACTATCATCTATCGCGAAGGATGCACGTAAAAGTACTAAACAAATTGCAAAAGAAACAGGACTGACTCGTCAAACTGTTGGAACGATTATCAAAAAACTTGAAGATAATAAAATAATTCTTGGATATACACCAAACATAAATTATGGAGCATTAGGCTATAAACTATATGTTCTTCTTGCGAAATTAAAACCTACCTTTACGCTTGAAGATGCTGAAAAAGGGATTGTCAGGATAGATATTGGCAGAAAAGGAGCGGTCGTATTCTATGCTGGATATTTCAATGGAATCTATGACTTATATGTGGCCTTTGCTGCAAAGAATCTGCAGCATGCAACATCAATTGTAAATTATGTAAGGAAACCATTTAGTGACATTATAGAGGAAATGGTATTAGAAGAATCTCTGATTGATATAGCAATTGGGGATATTATAAATCCAATTGCCATTCAAGAATTTAAAAAGCTTTTCAATAAATGATCCATGGTTGACTGCCGTGTATCAGCCTCTTTTTGTACAACCATAGATCCATGCATCACCCTCATCATTTAATTCTATGCCTTCTTGCTTAACCCTCTTCTATTTTTTTTAATAAAAGACCACATTTCATCTACTTCAAATTGACCTACTTCAATCTCATTAAGAAGAATATCATTTACAAACGAAGCATGAACTGCTAAATCATCAAGTAGACGACTAATAGTATCACGGTGATGACCCGTGATTCGTTCAATACTCCTGATGCCGTTCTTCTCTACAAGATGTTTACATATTTGAATAATCTCCTTTTTAGAGAGGTGTTTATGATACAGTGGAGTATTACTGGTTTCAAGAAACCATTTATGGCAATGATTGCAATAGTATCTTTGATGTCCTGCATTGTTTTTCCCACGTTTCAAAATATCTTTTCCATCCTTTTTTAGATAAAATCTACATTTTGGATTTTGACAGGTTATGTCAATTTTACTTCTTGGCCTAGCTATAGTATAATGTAATATACTATTCCCCATTTAATTATGCGCTATAATCAAGGACAATGCCTAATTGTTTACCGTTATGTTAAATTCCAATATTTTTTAGTGCACAAATAGTTAAATTTATAAACCTATATATCCATATTTATTATCGAAAATAAATATGAACAAAAAAATTCTATCGTCGACAATGGGAAAAGTAGTGTTTACAACCGCTGTTGGAAAGATACCTGATTATTTTTATGTTTCTGTTAGGGAACACCCTCTAAGAATTTCTATTCCAACCCCTGCCTTTGGACTTCGTTTCATTACATATAATATACCTGGAATTGAAATACTTGAATACCCAAATTGGGACCAATTCAAAAAGAAAATTAAAGAAGATATTGATATCCTTGGAATCTCATATTTTATGAAAGATGTCCCAATAGTAAAAGAAATGATAAAAATTGCCCGAGCAAATGGAGTGAAAGAAATTTGGGGTGGCAATTATGGTGTATTATGCGAAGAAACAAAGGAATGGTTTGATCGTACATGCGAAGGATATTCAGAAAGTCAAATATCAGAATGGCTTGGATATGGTCCATTGGAATCTATTAAACATCCACCAATCATATCATCCATTGGCCTTCATTTTCCACCTATAAAAAGAAAGCAAGCTTATTTATTCACAACTCGTGGATGTAGAATGAGATGTAAATTCTGTCAGACACCTTCTGTAACACCAAATGTAAGTACTATACCATTAGACAATCTTGAAGAAACCCTTAAAATTTATAAAAAAGAAAGAGTGAAATCTGTTTTTGTAATGGATGATAATTTCCTACAACAAAAAAAATATTCTGAAGATTTAATAGATTTATTTTACAAATATAATCTCAAATGGGCTGCTTGCACTCGTGCTGAATATCTCAAGGGAAGAGTTAGAGAATTTCAAGATAAAGGTTTTCACATGGCATTAGTAGGAATAGAAAGCATGCGTCAGACTAATCTTGATAAAATAAATAAATCCACAAGCCTAAATAACCTTGTAGAAGTTATTAATGAGCTTAATGAGAACAATATCTACATACATGGAACCTATATTTTAGGCTATGAAGATGACACAGAGGAATCCATCAAGGAGGACATAAAGAGATTGTCAAAACTTGATATAGATTCTTTTCAGATCACAATACTTACACCTTTACCAAGAACTCCTTTATGGACAGAGATGTCTGAAAAATATACTATTATAAAAGACTACAGTAAATTTGATACCTATCATTTAGTGTGGAATCATCCAAATATATCAAAAGAAAAAATGCACAATGTAAGGAACTATGCCTGGAGTACATTATATCCACCTAAAAATCTATTCCATGGTGCATGGAAAATGAAGAAACAAGGATTATTCCTCCATTTTTTAAACCCTTTTTAATAAAAAATTTTGTTTTCAGATTTAATTTTCTATATATAAGGCGGGATAATATATGTAATAAATTCGTAAATAACAGTTTTGAAGAGATATATATTTTTAAAAGAGTTTCAAAGGTTTAAAAAATAATTAAAAAATTTATGTAGTCCTACCTGGAATTTCAAGTCAATAATAAACTATCACCAACCATATTTCTCATTCATTTTCATAGCTTTTCTGATAGTTAACATCTGTCTAGATTTTAAAAAGAAACGAGGATGATGAAGTCCTAATAGAAAACTTTTCCATAAAGTCAATGTAGAAAAATCTACACCATTAACTACGTTACCTAAAGAGCTCCAATCTTCATTACTCCAATTCTGGAAATATATAGCAGTTTTATAGTAACTTGGATGTAAAAATGAGGATTTCTGAATACTTGCACCATACAAATTTGTAAGCGAAATATCTTTAGACGATAAGGCTTTAATAGCAATCTCGCCAGCAAGTTTACCACTAAACAAAGCAGCATGGATGCCCGCTCCAGTTGCAGGGTTAGTCATTCCAGCAGCATCACCAACAATCATAACGCCATCATCTGCTCTACTTTTGAATATAAAATTAAAGGGAATTAATCCTGAATTCATCTGTTTCTTTTTTTCTTTTTTAATATTAAGGGAAGAAACAAATGCATCAAGAATATCTATAGAAATACCATGACCACCAACACCGATATTAAATTCATCCCCACGCGGGAACACCCATCCATACCCGCCACAAAATTTCTCATCCAAATACATACATAAAAAGTTGTGTTCAGGATAATCTACATCGGAACTATCAAACTTATATTGATATCCACGAAAATAATTCGTTTGTTTCAATAAACCCAATTGTTTCGCCACAAGGGATGAAGGTCCATCAGCCCCGATAATAATCTTTCCTTTGGAATTATCTTTTAAAGTACTGACAATCCAATCTCCTGGTTTTCCATCTAATGATCTAAAAGATGTGGAAGTATGAACATCCACCCCATGTTCTACAGCTTTCTGAACCAGCCATTTATCAAATTCTCCTCTATCGATGCAAAGAGCGGGAATATGAGAATAAAAACATGATTTTTCAGGTAACACAAATTTTATTCCATCAACTTTGTGCTTAATCCATCTTTTATCGGTTTTAAGATTTACGTTTTCCAAGCAAAAATTTGTCATTACTTCTGCACATTGGACGGGATTTCCAATTTCCTTTTTCTTTTCAATAAGCTGAACGGAATAACCTTTGGATGCAATAGTGCTGGCAGTCATGCTTCCCGCAGGTCCTGCACCAATAACAATGACATCATACGTATTCATAGTCTCCAGAAAACAACTGCGGTATAATTAATTTTTTGTTTTGAGATTTTTGGGGGAATTATATATCATCTACTACTGCATTTGTACCAAATTCTATTACCTGCAACACAAAAATAGGAATGATCCAAGAAGTATCTTGCCAGTAAGTAAGCTTTTAACTATTACTAGGTGTGTTGAGAGGATACCACAGAAGATGTAGTAGATTGAATATTCTCACCATCCATGGGAAGCATGCACATCTTTTAGGATGATAATCAAAATTATTGGCATGAATGAAATGTTTGATTGAATATCCCATGCCCCCAATAAACCCTCTATAATCAATATACCTTTTTACGAATCCAAGAGACGCCTCAAGATTTCTAATTCTTGGATAAGTAATACAAAATCCCAAATCTAAAAGGTCTCTCATTTCCTTGGAATTTATATTTGGATGATTACAAACAAGATGTTTAGAGTTATAGTGGTGCCAATCTTTATCCAAGATACCATAATCATTCTCTATTCTATGCCACTGTGGTGTTCTCGACAATGGAGCAATAACACAAATTTGTGAAGTATCCATTTCTCGACACATCCCCTCTAGAAAATATCAGTTATCAAAGGGTTTATATACCACATTTACCATATAATACATTAGTACGGGAGTTAATTATGAAAGTAGAAACATATGATGAATTGAAAAAACGTTCATCCGGCAATGATCGAAAATCACTTTGTGCAATGGACTGGTAAGTTAGTATCCCAATTTACAAAAAGCTAAATACCTATCTGTTATTTTTCATTTTTATGGTAAGGATAAACTCAAATACATGGATTACTCCGACATCTTATGGGCTCGTATTTTCCCATATTAATTCACTACAACATCTGAAAAGAATTTATCTTGATAACGAAGCGGCACATTCTTTACTAGAAAACACCTCACAGGATACCATTGCATCCATAGAAGAAAAAGGTGTGACAACACAGGGATTACATCAATACATTACTGATATATCCAAAGAAAAAAAACAATGCGATGACTTGACATCAACACAGAACTGGCATCTTTTTTCCCTTTATCCGTTACAACTAAGCATTCAAGCCGTAAGCTATTGTAATGCAAACTGTGATTTTTGTTATGCAAATATTCCCAACTCTACAAAAAAAAGAAACATGGATCTTGAAACAGTTCATTCACTAAAAGATTATGCCGCACTCCATGGAGTAAAATTTGGTGTTTCAGGAGGCGAACCACTTTTGCATCCTCAGATATACGACATCCTCACATACAAAAACAAAGAAGTATTTGATACACTCATCACAAACCTTACAGCCAAATTTGATATCAATCGATTACTTGAAACACAGGTGGATCTAATCCAAGTAAGCATCCATGGATTCGGATCTGCACATAATGAAATACTTGGAATATCAGATGCTTATAATATCATTAAAAAACGTATGGACATATTGATGAACAACGTAAATATTGCGACAAATACCGTCATTACGCCATCAAACATTCATAGCATCGAGCAAATGGTAAATGATTTATCGCATCTGCAGAAAAGCCACGGAAAACAATTGTCATATGTCCGTTTTGTTCCTGTTCTGCCTTCAGGCACAGGACTTAAACGATACGATACCAAAGAGGAGTTTATGAACCAAGTTAAAACCCTACTTCTTAATTTACAGAACCAGTATCAAAATATCAATTTTGAAATACCAATGCTACAATCTAACCCATATGAATATCTTTATCGTGAAAAACGATGGATATGCCCTGCAGGTTCCACTGTTGCTGTGATTCGCCTTGACGGACATGTTATACCTTGTAACCAGTTTCTTGATACCTCTGTATGTTCACAAGATACGATTTATCAAAAAGATTTTCAAGATATTTGGCTCAATGATGCACTCCTATCATCCATGAGAAAAGGGATCTCCTGTAGTTCAGAAAACATCACATGTAATGAGTGCAGATATCTAGTTATGAAACAGAATCAGCAACTCTTTAAATAACCTTATTTTTTATCATATTTGAGATAACCCTTCTAGCATTATTCAGTATCTGAAGCATATTTCTCACCACATGTGATGAAAAGATATCTGCATTTTCAACGATATCATATGAAGCTTTCAATGTAGGAACAAGAACAACATTATCTCTTGTGCCCGTTTCAATGTATTTTCTGAAGTCCATGAACCATGCTCTATACTCTAAGCATCTGCATCAACAGGATAAGAAACGTAACCCAGAAGTCAAAAAATACTGCGATAATTATCATTCTTTTATCTGTTCAGAAAAAGCTACGCCTTGTACAGGTTTTGAATTCCACTCACCAACTATATCGTAACTCCCTTCGAACACTTTGTATCCTCCTGGATTCAGAAAAACTTGATTTTCAACCGTTATTGCTATAGTCAAATTTATTTTCTCCGTTTCAGAAACTAAATAAGATTTTTTAACAAAACCCAGTTGAGTAAACTCCACATCATTAATTTTTAGATCGTCAGCCATTTCCCTAGTATTTCCGTCAGGATCAACTATCAAGGCATACGTAGACGTCTCTTCCCCCTCAAATACCTTTACAGCTACGATTTCATAATCATTATACAGTTGGATCGGGAAATAGTTCCACGTAGTCACAAGCTGCCCACCCCAATAATGCTCTATCCATGCTATTCCAGAAACATTTTTTACGATATCTCCAATTCTTAATCTACCACTAACACCTATATTGGTTTGGGCATAGTAATACGTATCATCAAATGATTCACCAAGAACCCCCATGGTCTTTTGATTTGTAGAAATCGGATCTTTGTTACTTTCCATGTGGCATTCAAGAAATATTTCCTTTCCCTTACTATTAAAACCAACCGAAAAATTATAAACAAAAAGTTTTTCCCCAATCTGATACCAACGATCTAGATTTCCACCCATTGTTATATTAAAATCCAGATTTTCCGTATCAACGGTGTAACTTTGAGAAGAATACTGAGTTTTTTGATTATAATATATTTTATCTGATATATCAGTAAGAGCCGCCATTTTAAAGAGAGTGTCAGAAGTGTTTGATGTGTAGTACAGCATATTATAGCTATAACGATCTCCATCGGTAGAATTTAGATGGAAAAATGCATACCACCCTTCATTAACTCCGTTATGACGCCCCTCATCTCTTGGAAAACTAAGACCTGCTACGTAACTATCATCTTTGAGGATTAATGTAAAAACTACTACACTAATCAATACTGCTATGACAACAAGGGAAATCGCTTTTATATAATTGTATTTTTGCATATAATATTCCACCGAGTAATGTTTGTATTGTGATAAACATACTATCTTTTTATAACTTTTTAGCACCTACATAGACGTCCACGAGAAATGACATAACGAATATTTTTTCTCAATGCCGATATATCATCAAGAGGATTTGCATCTAATAATATCAAATCTGCCTCATATTCTTGTTTTACACTACCAAGACAATGTTCAAGACCTAAAAGTTGAGCAGGAATAGCCGTAGCAGCCTTAATAAGATCCTGGTTTGACATCCCATATTCAGAAAGATATTCCAATTCTTTTGCATTGTCTCCATGATAGTTACAAGGTGTCCCTGCATCAGTACCCATGACAATCTTTACTTTATTTTTTATCGCATTTGTTATAACACCCCTAGCATTACTTAATACATGGGATGCATTTTTTACCATATATGATGGAAGATTATCTGCATTTTCAATGATATCATATGAAGCTTTCAAGGTAGGAACAAGAACAACATTATCTCTTGCCGCCCGTCTCAATGTATTTTCTGAAGCCCATGAGCCATGTTCTATACTCCAAATACCTGCATCAATAGCATGAGCAATATCGTCATTACTATAGGCATGTACCGCAGTTTTCAAACCCAGTCTTTTTGATTCATTCACAGCACATGAAACAAGATTTCGATCAAGTTCTGTTTCGGTTGGGGAAGAATCAGGAGACAATAACCCACCTGAAACTATGAGTTTAATAAAATCTACATCATTGGAAAATTGTTCACGTACGGCTTTTTTGATATCTTGCAATGATCCATCGGTTTCTCTAGCTATTGTTTTTACATGTCCCTTTTTAGATGTTATCATGTTTCCTGCAGAAAAAATCCTTGGACCTTGAAGGAATCCCCCCTGTATCTTTTTTTTCAATCGTGGAACAATAAACGCCGTACAACCCATATCCCTCACAGTTGTAATTCCATTGCATAACGATTTCATCATGTTCTGGATAGCTTTTTCCTTCAAACTGTCAACATCAAAGGTATTGACATACTCAATAATATCCAGTGACCCGTCAAATATGAGATGAACATGACAGTCGATTAATCCAGGCATGAGATACATCCCCTGTGCATCTATTACTATACTCTTATCAGTAATGCATGGTGACTTATCATGGATATCATCTTGTGTGATGCTTTGAATAACCCCATTATTGACAAAAATGTCTGTTTCATCCGATACAGTATTGTCACCGATTACGTAACAACCACGGATAACAAGTGATGAACTATCCATATTATCAAGGGGATATAGTACGTCTCTTTCTTGAAGGTTTCCACACATTTGACAAATGAATAAAAGGTGAATGTATCATGCAACCATCTCTTTAATATAGATATTTATTATTTCAATTCATATTATGGACCCTAGTAGCAATCAACTGATCAGAAAGATGCGAGCGTTTTTAGTAGTATCTAGGGCGAACCTTTTGTTGGCCAGTATTGGTCATGCTACCCTGGGTTTGTTTTTAGGTGCACTTTCATTTCAAAATCTTATAACAGTTGAGGTTCCGCTTTATATTGCCCTTCATTATAGTATTGCATTTTTTGCCTGTAATATTAATTGCTATTTTGATTATGAGGTAGATAAGAAATATAAGAAATACATGAGTGGCAGTATTGATATCATTCATAAACACACCCTCAGAACTATCTTAGTAATTGAATTTTTAATCGCTCTTTTTTTGATTGTTCTGTTTTTATTACTAGGGCATCATATAACAGGCATAGCAGCACTAATAGGCCTCTTTGGAGCATATATATACTCAGCAGAGCCAATACGCATTAAAAAACGAGGGGTAGGAAGCCCCTTACCAATATTGCTTCTCTACACACTTCCACTTCTTGGAGGATGGTTCATCTTTCAAGACTCACTTTCAGTCACTTTTATCATATTCATCATTGGATATGTATTGATGAATGAAGGATTTACATTAGTAAACATGTGTGAAGATTACTCTGAAGATAAAAGCGAGGGTATTAGGACATGGGCCCATACATTTGGTCTGAAAAACACCCTCAAGGTTGCCTTTCTATTCTCAATGAGCGGCTTGCTTTGCGTTGCCGCTATTGGATTAGTATTATACAATAAGTTTCACGACATAACAAACATACCTGCCTTGGTCATGGTAGGTATTTCAACTCTTTTAATAATCAAAGCAGGAACAGAGGTAAGACAAGTGTACCTAGGTGAAAACCTTGAACAGCAATCAAAACTCTATGGAGTTCGTCTGCAAAAATGGTTCATGATGACAAGATATCCACTAATGCTAACTACCTTTCTACTATTATTTTAAAACTGGTAGAACACACTTGTGGAAGAATATCTAGAATCCAGCAAAGGGGAAAAGCCAAACAGAATCGATTGAAACAACATTGAACTCTGGTTCGCCCCTGCAGCAGGTTGTCCCACTAGAACTTGCATGGGTTGCCCTGCTTGGGGTCTGGAGGTCAATGATACATACCAAAGGAGCCGCCTGTAAACAAAATCAACAAGAGATATATCTACCATCAGTCAAGCAGGAGACTTATGAATAATCAATATAATAACATATGAGAGACATGGTTTTTCAATGTCCGATTCTTGGTTTCCCGTGTATAGGCTCAGACATTGACTCTTAGCCGAAATAAATAGTATGGGGACACTCATGTCGATTCAGAGTGGAGGATAACTATAAACCAGTCAATTAGCCATTGTTAAGGCAGAGTAGTACAATATCAATGCTCATGCTTAATTCGCCCATGTAGGCCCCTAATGTACGTTGTTTAACTTATGCAGCACTTCCCCTACTGCATGTTTTTCATCTTAATCGCCAATAGGTGTAGATCATCCATACAAAAACCACCTATCGAGCAATTCCAATATTTCGCACTTTTACCTATTGCACCCCCAAACATTTCTTAAATAATCAAAGACAATACAAGAAGATATATCCACCAAGAATTTAGTTTTGAACATACCAGCATGTAACATACTATGTTTTCCACCCAAATTGAAACTGCTAAACCATCATGGCTAGCAAATAGATATATAACGTGTAGAAAGTGAAACTATAAATCAACAAGCGACATCAAAAATAGATTTTTAAAAAAGTACAAAATATGTAGCCAACCAAAATATCAATAAAAAAAAGGTATTAAAAAAATAAAAAAAAGAGTAGAGTGAGGGAATTATTCCCTCTGTTTTATGTTTCGTGTGTCACTGTAGGTTTAAATCAAACCCAAGCTGTATACAGTCACTTCCATCGAATCTGGTGTCGACGTCAGTCCAGCGTTGTCTATTGCCACTGCAGTGATGGTTAGTGCTCCGAAATGCATACTCTTAAAGAGGTATGTAAATCCGTTTGATCCATCATCATCGTAGCCAGAGTCACCGTTGCTGAAGCTGAACATTACCATGCTTACACCGCTTCCAGTACCATCATCTGCGTTAGCAGCTACTGGCACTTTACCGATACAAAGCGTTCCGTCACCGATTATTCTAGACATGATTGGACTACCAAATAGGTAGAGCTTGCCATCTTCCGGTGATGTAAGTTCAACTGTTGGAGCTGTTGAGTCTACTACAAAGGTTGCAGTGTGATGAGTTTCTACATTGTCTGCGTTGTCCACAGACCAGTACTCAACTGTGTGTGTACCTTCACCAATACTGAATGCACCAGTGTATGTAGTTTCTGATCCTCCGTCAATCTTGTAGTATGTTGCTTTAACACCACTTCCTTTGTTGATTGGCATATCTTCGGCAATCAATGTGACTTTAGCAGTATCTGGGTTGAAGAAGATGCTAGTTACTGGTGGCTCTTCGTCCGTGAATGTATCTGCTTTGAATTCGAGTGAGAGACCATCAATAGCCCAACCGTGTCCTGGTGCTACTCCAAAGGATCCTTCGCCAGGTGTTGTATATCTGAATCGGAGATATATCTTCTGACCAAGATATTGATTCAGCACAAACCGACCGTCGTTCACTATATCATCTATAGCAAGCCATCCGCCTGATGCTGTACCATCACCTAGCAAGTGCCAGAATGGTATCCATGTGGCATCATGCATTGGGTCGCCTTCGTCATAGTCTTCACTGATTTCAATGAAAGCCTCACATCCACTTTCTATTAACCAAGCCATTGCAAAGTGTATTTGAGCATTGGTTATTAGTTCGTTTGTAAGATCTATCTCGGTGTATATTATGTCGTTTAGACCTTTGCCAGTTGCTGGGTAACCATGTACAACCCACCAGTCATCGTCACCAGTGTAATCTTCGGTAACAGTGCTAGGCAAGTAACCAGTATCAGAGGTATAATGCTCCCAGAAGTCACCAGCGCGAGTTTTTAGACATTGCCATGGAGCAATATTTTCACGCTCGAAGTCATCTGACCAGTGTACGGCACCATATTCTATTGTTGAAGGACCGCCTTCTATGAGCGTCATTGCACGATCATAAGCAGTTTCTGGAGGGGCAGCACCCATATGATATGAGTAACCGTCGCCGCCTGTTGCACTACCAAATAGGAATTGAGCTCCAGCGAACATCCATCCTTGCTGACCACTTACTGCAACACTGGATGGTAATTTAAATGTCCACTCATATGCATCGTATCCACTGTAACTGTCGACATAAGTAAATGTCCAATCAGTAGCTGAGTTGTCAATTGTGAAATCTGCTAGTAGCGCGCTTGGTTCTCCAGCTGCACCATATGCATCATCATAGAACTGAATGTGGAATACTGCATCGTTTGGAGGGTATGGTACCCAACCACCACTGTAAACCATAGGCAGTCCAACAATTGACACTTCTCCTATAGGTGCGTCAGCAGAAAGTTGGAAGTTTTCATACATTCCATAACCTAGTCCTTCATCACAGTTGGCAAAACTCCAACTATCTCCAGTACCGTGAACCGGTTGATGGAATAGTATATCACCAGCAGCAAATGAGCCCAGACTAGTTACTCTTACTAGCTCTACGTCATCAATGAACCAACCTTCAGAAACATCTGAATCATCTGATACCATTCTGAAGTAGACCTGGAAGGTCGTTGTGCAGAATGCTGGTTCTAGATAGATGCTCATTGGTATAAAGACACCGCCGGATGTTCCACTTACACCGCCGATTTTAGTCCATGGATCTGAAGAAGCCCCTCGGATATAGATTTCTCCGAAATCAGAAGCATCATAGAACTCATACCAGGTGGTAAAGTTGAGTGCTGCTCCAAAGTATGGTGCTTCACCACAGGCTGATATGTTTATCTGTGGACTGATGAATGAATCATCCATATCGTCTATGTAATGAGCCCATGTTGGTTCTTCAACTCCTGCCCAAGCATAGGTGTCGTCGCCTCCACCACGGCTGTCACAGAGATGCCAGAGACAATCGCCTCCGCCTGTAAGATCCATACTAGTGAAGTCTCCAATATCTGATGTATCGGAAACGAGTATACAATCGGAACAGATGTCATTTGATGTATCCATATCAGTGGCGAGGTTGACATCAGCGATCAAACAGTGGCTACAGAATTCAGCACTGTCCCAAGTCAACTGTACAGTTGCTTCATCGCCAGGTGCTAATGTACCAGGCACAGTTTTTTCATCAACTATTGTTTCGGTACCGCCGCATGTTACTATGTCAAGTTCGATTCTATCGAGCATAAATCCACTCCATGGTACGGGGTTTGTTGGATTACCGCAATCGCCATCATCTAACCATGAAAATAGACCCCAACCAAATTCAATAGGTGGATAAAATGTTTCAGTACCTACTGTCCATGAAAAGGAATCTTGCATTCCAAGCATGTCTGCGCCTACCTGTATCCAATCGTTGTGGTATACTCCATTGTGATTCCATGCACCAAAGTCAACGATCCACCAGTAAGCAGAATCAGGTCCTGCAGTTGGATGCACCAACATACATGCTTTTGCACCTTCACTACCTGGTACGATACTCCACGTTCCATACCATGAGTCATACACCTGTTCGATCTCCAATGACCATTTCGCATAGAATGTTAAGTCAGCAGACATTGCACCATCACCCATGAAGTCGTATGCAACGTCATCAGTTATCATACATCCGATACCTTCTGTTAGATATGGATAGTTGTATGCAGAGCCGGGATTCGCACAAATGAATGCTTCACTTCCCGGAAGAACAGAGCGCGCCGAAATCTCGTCAACATCCCATATGTCATCAATGGAAGGATCGCCATTTGTCCAACCCCATAGACATTCTGGGCTGAAACCACCGAAGTAGTAACAAGTCCATCTGCCGCTTGGATCGGTTTCAAAGTCATCACTAATTGCTTTATCTACAACACAATCAGCAACCTTGAGTACAACCGGAATATCATCTTCAGCGAATGAACCGATATTCTGAACGGTCATGTTCACAGTTATGGAATCACCAGGCACATATGGTGGTGCGGTAATTACATCCATACTCTTACACATAACATCATGGATATCAGTAACATAGAATTGTATACTGATACAGTTGTTTTCAGTGATGAACTCACAGTCATTTGGTGAGAAGACCTGACCGCAAATATCTATCTGGTACCATGTATCTGGTTCTGGGTCCCAACCAAGTTCGAAATCAATGTATGTATCTACAGGTCCAGTTTCCCAGTCACATCCGTCAAGAGCAATTATTTCATGAGCTTGATGTACAAGTTCCAGATCATACATTTCTGTCCTGGTGATACAAAGGTTATCTACGTACCATCCTTCGAACTGATAACATGGATCCTTAATCCATGAGAATTTAACCTCAAGGAAAGCATCTACTGGAAAAGCCTCTAGGATGACAATATCGCCCTCAGCAGGCTCACAATCATCACATACTGCTGCATAGCTAGTACTTGCGAAAACGTTCTCGTTTAGGAATTTGATTGTTACATCTTCCCATTCACCATCGGTATCATATGCAACGAAATCAGATATGCTTAGATCGGTCCAAGCAACAGTACCTGATCCATCATCAATTCTGTATGAAATAAATCCATAATCGACTGGTATAACATATCCATCATCATCAAAGGTGTATTCACCTTCACACCAATGTTGGAATGTAAATGTCGCACAAGCAGCACCACTTATCTCGTTTGCTTCGGGATCAATTGGATTGAAGATAAGCTCATCTGCACCAGAACAGGTATCACATAGACCAAGATATGTATCAACATCGCCGCCATAAGAACGGTCTTCACCTGGAGTACATCGCCAGGCTTGATTGTTGGTAGCCCATCTGTTTTCTGCTCCACCTTGGAGAACCCATGTGTCGCCATCGCCATCATCTACCTGTGAAAATACATCGGCTGTTTCGGTTTCCCAGAAGCGCAGATCATATTTTTCGTCACAATACAAAGTAGAAGTTGGTCCACAGACTTTCTTGAAGACATCAGCAAGAAGTTTAATCTCGTTGATTCCCAACTCACCGTTGTTTGTAACAGTGATATTGATAATCTGAGGTAACTCGTTGATTCTTCCCTCATACATATATGCTTGGTTGAGTGCAACAATTTCAAAATCACATTGATCTTCTAAGCACTCTCCACTTGGAACTCCGCCAGGAGAAACACCAGCTTGTATCATCCAGTCAACATAAAATCCATAGTTACCAATGGATTCAAAACCGCTGCCTAGATCAATAATGTCACTGTATCCAGCAATCGTTGGACCAGCAGCACCGGCACCTGGGTAAGTACTATCTGCGTGGTTTGTGTGCAGAATAATATAAAGATCATCTGATGCATCAATTGTCACTGGAGAGGCTAAAGTTATATCTACCTGATCAACAGCACCATCAGCAACCATAGTATGACTATATGTTTGTGTTCCTAGTAGTGCTAGAGATCCATCTAATATATCTACGTAACCATCATAATAATCTCCAGTATAACCATAGTGGCCTAATCGGACTGTGTCAAGTACCCAAGTATCATAAGTTGTTAGCATACTTGAACCTAATCTAATACCCCAAATCATTTCTCCACCACCGGTTAAACCAAGTGCATTCTCTAATGGATCTGTTGGGGATGCATATCCTATAAAATCAGTAGCCCCAAGACCGCCTGCAAATGATCCCTGAGTATCATATAACATTCTCTCAAAGGTTAGTTTTGCAGTATTTGGTTGCATTACATCTAGATATGTTTTTTGTGGTTGAGCAGATGCGAATGGGTTTGGTAATATTCCTTCATCTGGTGCTGAAAGTGTATCTGCTGTCACAGCTGGAAGAATGGATATAACCATTGCAACTGCTATAAACAGAACGCCTGCTTTACTAAATATGTTTTTCTTACTTCTTTTCATATATTTCCTCCTTCATTATTTTTTATATATCATTTTGTTGTTTTTTATTTCCTCTTTTTTATTTCTTCTTCTTTATTGATTTCCTCCTTTATTAAATTTTCGTCTTTTTTCAAAGTTTATATCCTCCCCCTACACCCGTTCATTGCAAAGAAGCTCTCAAGCATTGGGTAGTTTTTACGTATGTAATAGATTGGATGATATATAAATGTTTCTAATATTTAAAATCATATATTTTTAAAAAAATGCTAAAAATGGGGAAAAAAGAACAATTTGCAAAATCGCATAAGGAAGGGAGAAAGAAGGGGAAACCTCAACACCATAATAACATTTATGAAAATTTTTAAATATATATCAAATTATCTTAATTTCTTAATCTCGAAAATTTTGAATGATTGGTGGGTAACATCACTAAAATATAATTAATCGAGATAAAAATATTGCATTGGGAAAAATCTGAACATTACGCTTAAGCACCATAATGTTTAATTCCCATACAACCATTTTTATTGCCCCATTGAATCAGAGACAAGTATCTCATCACTAAAAGAATCCGACCCACCACATGTTTTTCCATATTGCATTTCCAATTAACACAAAAACTACCAGCGACGTAAAGATTAATTGGGAGACTATGGACCATAAAAGAAACTAGTTTTAACTCATCTTTTTAGAAAACAAACAATCTTTATCTTTTATTTAGCAATTTCAATTGCGTTTATGATACCACTCATTTCTATCCGCTTCGTTTAACCAAGTAGGAGACATATTTACCCCATTTAATCAACTCAGCCCAAAACGCGTGACTAGGTCACAAAATCACCTAGAATCGAGTGTCCTAGCCAGATTTATCTACTTTCTTTGCACCAAGTATTCTCTTAACAACATCAGGTCCATAACTAGCATCAATCGTTACATAAAATAATAGTTTCTGCCAGGTCCAATCAATTCATCCATCAAAAGATTCAACAATATCTCCCAGAAATGCCCTTAAAACTCCACTCACGGTACTTTTCCACACGCGTGGTAATCTTTACACCATGACGGCATTTGTACTTTTAAACCCGTATATAGCACGTTCTATCTAATATTTGAGTCTTGGCATCGTAACCATCTGCATAGAGCATCCACTAACTCCAATCCAGATATTTCATACATTAATTATCCTTTATATTACTTATCAAATCATCAAAAAAAGCTATATTACTATAATATTCTAATTATAGATATAGAAAAAATAGCCATTCAGGTGCTCAATTTTGCCGGAGAATTCAAGATAACGCTAAGGACCATAATATCATCAATGAAGTTTTAACTTTAAGAATTTTAATCATTACAGATTCCAGCAAATAGTTTAAAAAAGGTAAGATAGTGGGGAGAAATTTTTTAATCCCCAAAGATCGTTATCTATGGAATCACACCAAGATTAAATATTGTTACACCTATTGAATCAGCACCGGTGCCGCCATGTATGTCATATGCCTTTACCATGACCTCATGATAGAATAAAGAAATCTCATCCCATTCCCATGAATAGACATTATCTATTGCAGTGTAGCTTGTGTGCACAAGTTGATTATCTATATAAAATTCAACCTTCTCAACATCCAGAAGTGTATCAATCTCAGCATCAATAACAATGTGCCCAAAGGCAAAACAATTATTGGTTAAGAAACGGATCTTTTGCACGTTGAAGAAATACACATATCCCAATAATGGATTGGTAATACTTACATCAGGTCCAGGAACATCAATGTAAATTGAAAAGGTTCCATCTGATGTATCATTACTTGTATGCCCGGCATTATCGGTTGCTGAAATTCTAACCATATAATTAGATCCTTCAGGTAGCATTGAGGTATCCCATTCATAACTGCCATCATTTTCTTCATTTGGCGATATCACATTCCAAGATGTTCCACTATTATTACTATATTCTATATCAATAGATAGATCCGTGTCAAAATCATCACTTGCGGTCCAGGCAATAGTTATGGTGCCATTAATTGATTCTCCTCCATTTGGATAGCTTACATGAACACTTGGTGGTGTGAGGTCCGAAAGTTTTAACGGCAGATAATCTCCACCATTAGCTATGTAGCCTGAGCAATTATACGGTATGTTGGTATCTCCAATCGAATCTCCATTCGTGTCATCTCCCGTATAGTCATGCCAGAAATTACCACCAACGTATGGACCCCCCATGATATTGTTATCTGTTCTCAATGAGACATTCCATATGTTGGTTGTCGAGTAGAGATCATATGCATTGATATAATTATCTGAAAAATAATTATTGTAAATAAGATTAGTATCACTTCCATTATCAAATCGGAGTCCATTGTAGTTGCCGATAATCGTATTATTTGCTATTACATGGTAAGATGAGCCATGAATCCAAATGCCCTTTCCATTGATGTTGATGCTGTTGCCAATGATATGTGTGCCATCTACATTGGAATGTAACTTAATTCCCGTCTGACCATTTTCAATATCATTATTTTCAATTGTAATGTCAAAAACATCACCGATGCAGCGCTCCCCATTACTATTATTGTATTCTTCAGTTATCCATATTCCATCGGTATTAGCAGTAATTTCGTTTGATTGAATGGTAACATCCATAGCTCCTGCAATAACAATTCCTTGTCCCGAAATTCCGCTACTTACAGCAAAACTACTATAGCCAACTATTGTATTGTGTGTTATGTCAATATCCTTTACAGGAGGCGTTCCATTGACAGACCAAAGATAAATCCCGTAACGTTCCTGCCATGGATTATCGAAGGTATTCTGATTAATGGTAATATCGCTAGAATACATCATACCTAAACTTTCAATTTTATTCTTATAAAATTTCACTGATATACTACCATTAAGAAAGATTCTATCAATATCACTATTCAAAACGCTAAGCTGACGAGGGACAGTAACACCATATACTTCATTTGGCCAAAAGTGATAATAAACACCTCCAGTGACATCGTTATTATCAAAAACCACGGGCTTAAAGAAAAGATCCGAACCATTTCTTATCGGCGGAACATCTGCATAACAATATGGATCAATGTAAACAGCATATCCCAACTCAGGTTCTCCAATTATACAATTCTGTATAGTAAGACCACTCACATCTTGATATCTACCTGTTTTCAAAGAGTGATTTCCGTCTTTAATCGTCAAGCCATCTATCACAACATTCCACACAGTTTCATTTGGAGCAATTAGTACTGTTGGAGTTGCATTATTCCCTCGAATTACAATATCCTCTGCATCGGCACCAAAAACTCCGTGCAATTCAATTGTTTTATTGATAATTAAATTCTCAGGATAGGTACCTGGATATACGTTAATACTCCCACCAGCATTTGATATATTAATAACCGTCTGGAGCTGGCTATAATAGAGATCTTGACCTTCAATGTGGGCAGCTCTATTGATATTTCGCTCATTTCCACCATATGAATTGTTTATTAGAAGTATTATTGTATCATCACCAAGACTTATACCGTAGTAATTATCCGCAAAAATTGTATCTCTTATTCCGATGTTTATCGAATCGTTAACATAAACAGCATCTTCTTCGATACCCCTGAATGTTGTTTTAGCGATACATATATCCTCACAGTGATTGATAGAAATACCTTGTCGACGTTTGTAAGAAACTTCGAGATTGTGAATATTACCATCTACGCATCCATCGAAAATACCCCCAAAATAAGTATAATCTTCAAGATAATCATCCACGATTAAAAAATCTGTGACATTGGTAAAAACAAAAATTGTGTCATCAGGTAGTGCATTATAAGAGTTCGAATACAAACTAATATTATCCATTTCTGAAAAATACATACAATCTATAAGTGTTTCAATTAGACAATTACGTATTTCTACATGGGAAATGTTCGGTGCATCATTATTACCAACTGCAGCTGTTGTCACTACAGATTCATATCGGCGAATTGTAAAATCACCAATAAAAACATGATCACTTGCAATCTGAACAGTATGTCCACCAACAGCTAAAAATTGAGAGTACGTCTTTCCAAAATCACTAATCATTGTGTTTCCTGCACTAAAAGTAGATCGTAGGATAACAGGTTTATCGATTTGCACGAGTTCTTCATAAGTACCCGGTTTGACGGTCACAATTCCTCCATCAACACTTGCACTAATTGCAGTATTTATACTTGCAAAATGGGTGACGCCCCACCCAGGCGTGCCAATATCATAATTGTCATCAACCCACACTTCACAGGTTGAATTATCTAAAAAAGTTAGAAAAACATCAATCATATCAGAATCTATGCCCGACATACTTGTAACTGACCCAGTGTACGTATACATCCCAAATGGTAAATCCCCATTGATGCGGAGAAGAGCATCTGAAAAACCATAGTAGTCCTTCAGAAGTCCATCGATAAGAGATAGGTCCTGAGGTCCATCGAAACCTTCTACACCAATATAAAATCTAGGGGCATTGCCATTGATTATATCCCACATATGTGCCTGCCAAGTTCCAGGTGTTGCACTGGCATCTACTCCCTGTGACGACCAATATGCAAAAAAACCAGAAGGATATGAAGTAATGTAGAATCCATAAAATCCTTCAGCCAGTTCTCTATCAATAGAAAAATCCCGTACATCAAAACGGTAATAACTCTCACTAGGGTCGACAGGAGAAGTATATCCTGAATATAGTGATCCATAGAGGTTATCCCAATTAATTTGATCCACGGACTGCTGTAATTCAAAAAGTAATATTACTGGTTCATCCATTGATTTTATTTCATCGACAAAGTCCATATTTATGTCAATTGGCTCTGAACTTGTATTATCTTCAGCCAAAACTGTTCCGTTGTATGAATAGGAACCAAGCAGATAGTCTCCATTGACCCGATATAAAGCTGTACCGACACCGTAATAATCACGTTGTAAACCATCAATCAATGAAAAATCTTGAGCTGCATCCACGTGTATGTAAAAAGTTGGAGCATCCCCATTGATAATATCCCAAGCATGTTCCTGCCAGCTTCCCGGAGTTGCACTAGAGTTCACACCTTTTCCATCCCAATAACCAAAGAATCCTGAAGGGCGAGAAGTCAGATTAAAACCGTAAAAACCTTCCGCTAATGAAACATTAGTACAAGCATTTTTAAAAGTCAAATAGTACTGCGTTACCGTGGAATTCAAGGCCATTGTAAATCCTGTGTGTAACGTACCATCCACATCATTCCAATTGACCTGATCTACTGATTGCTGCCATTTAGCATTTATGAATTCTGGCTCTTGAGCCGATGCACTTGGCAATATAGAAATTGCAAAAAATAATACTGTAACAAATCCAATAAGGATAATGTACTTCTTATATATCAAGCTGCTTTTTCTATTATTCAATAACATAATCTTTCGCCCCATTTTCTAACCCATCCCCTCATTAAGGAAATGGCTAATACTATATAATAAGCTGGATATTATATAAAGTTTTTGTTTAAAAATTGTTTCAAAAATCAAAATTTTAACATTTGTTTAACGGGAGCAAGTAACTTGCAAAAAAAGAGGAAATTTGAGAAACCAATTTCAATTAAATTACTTCGCGTTTTTGTCTAAATATTTTGGAATGATATCAAACGAATTGTTAAAAACAGGTCATTCTGCCCATATCCATAAATCAAAACTATATTTCAGATAAATTATATCATAATTGATATGAATAAGATAGAATAAAATGTAAATATTATTATACTGGCTAAGCAACATAATAGAACAATAGAATGAATAAGATAGCGCAATATACTCAAAAAATATTAAGGAAAAAGAATTTTTCTAAAAATATAACATATATGTTAAAAAACTGAAGAAATAGAAAATATAACAAACAGAGAAATTGTAAAAAATAATATCATATTTGATACAAATACAGTAGAAAAATATATTTAATATATTCTTAATCATCAACTTACGCCAACCTTAACATAGGATATTTCTCAAACATAAAAGCAAAATAACTAATATCAATAATATATAATGAAAATGACAGACAATCTCCGTATTAACCTGAAACTAAAAACGATCTTAGTCATATAACCAAACATGAAATTATATCAAATCTGCTATAATCAAGGATACTTACAATCAAGAAAAAATTAAACAGTGAATCGGGATGTCCCCCCAAATTAACTTTTGAAGATTTAGAAAGATACTGAATACACATGAGAAAATATACCTATGGCAACACACATCTTCAGAAATATTTAACTACCAAACTAAACGTATGTTTTCATACATGAATTGAAGTGGAGAAAAGAATTATATCTTTAGCCTTTTCCCTACTTTTTTATCATTTCATTGAAAGAATTATTTTATTGTTTTTATTTTGGTAGAAAATTATATAAACAATAAAAACCATTGTGAAGATATACAGTAAATTATTAAAAAATAAAATAACTTTATAGGAGATATAGGAAAGTATGTACAGTAGTAAAAAGTATATTTATCATAAGAAGAAGGTAGTTCTCTCAGTGATACTAGCAGCATTGATGCTTTTACCAAGCACCGCAATTGGAAACAATTACCCTGATTTCCCTGGAACGCCAGCTCCAGCAGACACCGATTTCGATGATTGCGATAGTGTGGAAGTGATAGTAGGTGAGATAATCAGTCCACCGTCAAATGGAATAACGGGACTCTATGATATAACGGCCAATTATACCGCTGTTAAAATAATCATAAACGGCATTAGAGATTACGATGAAAATGAACCTTGGATTGAACATGAAGTATCGCCAGACAACAATGGCACTCCACACGTACACTTTTATACATCCTGTGATGAAGATTACATGTATGTAGCCTTTGAGAATCAAACAGACGGGATATTAGCTGGAGAATTATTCATAGACAAAAACATGAATAACACGTGGGATGATCCATCCGAAGATAGTTTCTTTACCATAAATTATCTTGGTTCAAATAATGATAAGGTTAAGGATCATAATGGACACGAAGTCCCCAATAGTATGGTAGGATGGGGAGACCAAACATTCGTAGAAATAAAAATACCAAAAGTAAATTGGTCTATCTGCAATGATTGGGCATATCGTGTTATATCTACACCAGTGGATGACTGCGGTTGTAGTTCAATAAACTTACCTCTAGATCCAGTAACTATGAGCGTAGTATTAGATACTGATAGTTATTTCATTACAACACTTAGTGATGTGCCTCCAGGCTATGATGTCGCTAATGGTGACTACATTGGATGGTGTGTAGATCAGTACCATTCAATCAACCACTCAGGTAAAGAATATTCCATAGCGCTTTGGTGCAGTTACGACCCCTCAATGCCATGGCTCGACGATGATTGGGACATGGTGAACTACATCATAAATCATAAACATCCAGATGCAACTATGCAAGATATCCAAGATGCAATTTGGTACTTTGTGAATGGTAGTGCTAGTGGTGGTGAAAAACCAGGGGATCCTGAGGCACTATCAATGGTTAATGATGCGTTAGCAAATGGCGAAGGTTTCGAACCGTTAACTGATGAGTGGTGTGCTATCCTTTGTGATGCTGGTAGCAGTGTTCAGAAAACATTTATAGAAGTTCAGGTACCTGCTACAGATGATGGAAGTTGGAATCCCAGTTGGGGAAATAATTCTGCTCCTTCAACACCACCCGATAATGAATTTTTAACATTCACCTGCGACTACGATGGCGAATATAGTTGCCCATGTGGCGTAGGTTTCAAAGCCTTAGCGGATATATATGAAATAGTACCTGGGGATTATGCAACGATCTATGAAACGGATTTTGAGAATAGTTCCAACGTTTCAAATGAATGGATCGCCTATAATCTTGATGGAAATCCAGATACTTGGAAGTTATCTGAAGATAGAAGTCATTCGTCAAGTCATGGATACCATTGTACCAATAATACAACCTACTTTGGGGATGCCTATGATATTTTACAGATGAAAAACTCGCTGGACTTATCAGACGTTAACAATGTTTCATTTTCATTCTGGCATTGGTGCGAGGGAGATACATACACCTCAAACAATCAGGAACAGATAGCCGATTATGGAGACGTGGAGTTATACACATACATCGAGAGTAGCTGGAGTTGGATATCTTTATCTGATCTAGGTATAAGTAACCTTTATTATGACAATGGCTGGGTCAAAGCCGAAATAGATATAGAAATCTCAAAGTTATATCCATTGAATGGTGAGAACATATCTGGAGATACACTCCTAACAAGCCAAGCTAAATTTAGATTTGTTTGGAAATCTGATCCGCAGTTCCAGTTTGAAGGGTGGTATATCGATGATGTGAAGATAGTAGTGGGAGAACACCCGCATAATGAACTCATCTGGCAAACCCACTATGTTTACTGGTGTGTACCATTTGGATCCACAATAACTAGAACATTCCCAATGCAATGGAATGCAGACAAGGAGGGGAAATACATAGTAAGGGTATGTATTCAGGAAGAACCTCCATGGTGTGGCATGTCATGTAACGAGAAGATTATAACAATTGGCAATATTCATGATGTTGCTGTTACCTCACTTAGTGCAGCAGATGTTATAGAAGAAGGAGATGATCTATTCATTGAAGCCGTTGTTAAGAATGTAGGGACATACACTGAAAACAACACCCAAGTAAAAGCTACGTTAAAAAAGAGCGGAAACGATCCACCAGTCTGGCAGGAAACCATAACCATACCAAAACTCAATGTATCTGAAGAAAAAACCCTGAATTTCACATGGGAAGATGCATCATATTGTGATTACTTATTAGAAGTAAGAGCCATCCATCCAGATGATGAAGTTCCAGAAAATAATTCTAAAAGCAAATGGATACTAGTAGCCACAACTTTATTTGAAGATGATAGGGATGACGAAGGTTGCTGGGATCATTTTGACCTGACTGGAGGAGAAGGACACTGGGGAATCTGTACTTCAGGAGATGATGACTATCTTTGGTGCGGAATATCAGAAACAACTAAGTATGGCAACAACTGGAATGATGTTGCAACTATCAATGAATCCATTGATTTATCTCCATATTCAGCAATTCACCTGAATTTTACCATGCACAGCGAAATAGTTGAAAATGACAAGGGTTACGTTGAGACAAGCAAGGACGGAGGAAGACACTGGGACATAATTGCAGAATACACTGGTAATTCAGATTGGGAAGAAAAGAGCTATGATATCTCAACTTACAACACAAGTAATGTTGTAATAAGATTTAGATTCTTCTCCAATGAATCCATTACGGACAGAGGATGGATAATAAATGATGTTTCCATAGTGGGCGATGGGACGACCTGCTTTAGCGATGATTTCGAGCTGGGTACCGTAAAATGGATTATAGAAAGATTAAGAGCTGGAGACTGGTGGCAGCGTGTAGTGAAATCAAAGATCGGAGATCCAAGTAATATAGCATACTGGTGCGGCGATGAGTTAGCTGGCATGTATCCTGCAAATCTTGACAATGTATTGGTACTGAAAAGTTCATGTGCAATTGATCTCTCAAAAGCATTTGAAGCAGACGTTATTTTCTCGACATGGTACAACATATCAGAAGGAGACTTAGGAACTCTCGAGATAAGCGATGATGACGGTGCATCATGGGATTTGTTAGATTCATTCACTGGAGAAAGCGGAGGATGGACAACAAAATCAGCAGATATAACATCCTGGATTGGCGGAGACATTAGAATACGATTTAGATTTATGTCGGACGATTCATCAGAAAGTGAAGGATGGTATGTCGACGATGTAAAAATTGTTGCAAAACTTGACTTTGATCCTCCAGTAACATCATGTACACTCTCAGGAACAATGGGACAAAATGACTGGTATACATCTACAGTCCAGATAACTTTGACAGCTGTTGACGGAGGTTCTGGGGTAAAACACACTTATTACAAACTTGATGGAGGCAGCCAAACTACATATACTTCACCCATCACTGCATCAGGCGATGGATCACATATTATCGAATATTGGTCAGTCGATAACGTTGACAACACCGAAGCACACAGTTCAGAATCATTCAAGATCGATACCCAAGCACCAACAGTTAATATCACTAAACCAGACATAGGAATATATTGGAGAGATAGAAAAATATGGCCGCTAATCGAATTTTCATTGCTAGAATGGTCAACACCATTCATCATCAGAGACATTACAATTGTAGCAAGTGCAACTGATGCAACTTCAGGAATTGATCGTGTCGAGTTCTACATAGACAGCATCCTTGAGTCAACCGATACAACTGCACCTTATGAATGGAACTGGGACGAAACAGTGTTCTTTACCCACACCATAGAAGTTAAGGCATATGATGCAGCAGGACACATGGATACCGCATCAAAAAATGTAAGAATATTCAACATCAATCTTTTTGGCAATTAGCCAAATAACAGTTGCAGACGATAGGACATATTAAACATAAATAAGAGATCCCTGATCTTATGTAGGTCAAGGGATGCCTTTTTCTTTTTTTATTGTGCCAGATTATTTTCTTTAAAAAACTATCCATTCTAAACCAAGTAATGTGGATTTGTCAAAAACTTCGTCCATTGTTTTTCTGTCGACACCTACTCTATCAATAAGAGCCTGTATCTCTCTATCTAATCTTTTAGTCACTTTTTTATCTAAAAAACGATCAGAACACATCAATTTCCTCTGGAAGCAGTTTTCTTCTACTAAGTACTATGGATTGAGTTCGTCTATATCTAAACACTATGTCTGCTTTTTCATCCTGTATATCCCATGGTTTTATAATCACCAGATCGCCGGCTCTTACACGTTGCCTTCTTTTCATTCTTCCAGGTATGCGTGCCATACGCGATTTTCCATCTGCACAGATGACATTCATTCTTGATCCACCCAGTAATCTGTCTGCTATAGCAAACATTTCGTTTTTATGTTTCTTGGGCAAGGGTAATCTTATGTATTCTTCGGAGGGTTCTTTTTTTTTGTACACGACATCACAAACTCTTAATTTAATACAACCATTTGTATTATTAAACCTTTACTATAAATTCAATTTTTTGGAAAATGCATCTGGAGATTTAGAAAAAACTCAGTTTTAGAATTATTTTAATGGATTCTCCTAACAGGCATATTAGAAAAAATCGATGATTTTTTTAGACAGTCGAAGTTTTTTATTTTTCCGGGTTTTCCTGGTTGTAAGTATGCCTGATTGTAGTAAATCTGATATAATTCG
>Ga0255385_10004_pt1 | contig 26223 bp, 23 predicted proteins | sample ANMaggSeSYBR01G3_FD_182103 | JGI IMG/M metagenome (GOLD analysis project Ga0255385, IMG submission 182103) | Sediment cell enrichment communities from methane seep in Santa Monica Basin, California, United Staets - ANME aggregate JGI... | ecosystem: Environmental > Aquatic > Marine > Cold seeps >...
CCCGCTGGGATTTCTGGAGGCTTTTGTGGGCTTAGAGGCTTGCAGCATGATTAAAGCGCCAGTGGCTGAACCAGCTACGGCCATAAAACCTTTACGAGGAAGCCCTGTCTTGTTTGGTTTTTTATTCTCGTCGGTCATTTGAATCTCCTAATATTGAGAATATGTGATTTGCATATCCTTAATACCTGTTCGCTTACATCCAGCGTTGTTAAGGATGCCTGGATGCTTTTATTGATTGTTTCATCCTTAACAAAGGATTAACTTTCTTTTGTTTCTTCTTCAGCGTTGACTTTTTCAGCGCTGGTGCCGGGTTCTTTTCCGGCAATGAGCCAATAAACAAGAAGGCCAATCATGATGCCAATTAAGACATAGCCCCAAGTTGAGATGTTGACGTAAGCACCAACCGCTTCTTCCTTGACCGGAGCTTCTGTCGGTTCTGGTACTGTTAAGGCGGCACCTTGGGCAGGGGAAACTAAAAGTAAGTTGTTAGCCGAGTGGATATCTCTGCCATGACATCGTGTGCAAGAATCTGACTGTATTTCAAAAGTATGACCGGTGTTTTGCTGAGTAACTTTGTGGCAATCAACACAGGTCACGCCTTTTGCAGTGTGCGTTGAATGCACTACATCGTCGGCCTTGTTTTTATGACAAGCATCACAGGAAGTGGTTCCGTCTCTCGGGACGAGTTGGATAAGCGCATGAGATTCATGACAGGATATACATGCGATCGAAAATCTTCCATTTTCGCTGTCGGTGTGTTGGCTATTTGACCAATCATGATAGTCTTCGAGGTGGCAACCACCGCAAAGATCCGCCTCAAGCGAAACGGAGTAAGCAGTATCTGGATGGGTTCCTTCGCTCTCTAATTTATGGCAAGCAACACAACCGACATCATTTTGACCATGTTTGCTATCCGTCCAGTAATGGACTTGTTCCTCGTGGCACTCGGTGCATTGATCTGATTCTGAGGAAGAAATAATAACCATGCCCAGGTTAGCAGTGGGAGGGAAATGAGATAGAGCTTGTGCCTGGCCTTCTGTGTAGCCCAGGGCGCTAAAATCTAAGCGGCTATCTTCCCCAGTATGACAGTTTAAGCAGGTTAATGCTTCTTCTGCCGGTGCGACCATGTGGGTGATTGGCCAGTACATTTGAGTTTCGATAAAATCGTAGCTGCCGCTATAAGGAGCGCCAGCGTATGTCATTCCAGCTTCAATTGCCGCATCCCACTCGAAACTTTTCCAGTAGGCTGCGGAATCGCTTCCAAATAAGTGCGGGATTACCAGGGTATTGTTATCTACATCGTAAGGCTGAATGCCCCGGAATACTTTCATCGGCCAAATGCGGGAGGCTTCATCATCTCTGCTGCCTCCTGGTGGATTGATCGTCAGGATGTTTGCGGGATCGACGGTATCTGCTAATAATGTGTAATCAACTTCACCATTAAACCAGATGTATTCCGGGACAACATTTTCTCCATATTCGAATTCACCTTTGCGGGAATCGTAAATGGTATGGCCCTCGTCATCTTTTATGATCTGGCTGTTGCCGTCTTCATCCAGGATACCTGCCTTTGACCAATCCCACCATGTCTTTGTGGCAATGCCACCACGAGCATATTCAGGGATGTGGCAGGTTTGGCAAGCGATCCGCTCAAGGTGTTGATTGAGAATTTCGTAGTTATGAGGTTCTGCGGTATGGCAGGTCTCGCAAGTCTCCTCGTCAGTAGAGTTCATTGAATAGCGAGAACCCTCAAGGTCATGTCCATCAGTATTATGGCATGTGGTACAGGAAAAGTTCAGGCCGTCGGCATCCAGGTGAACGTCAAGCGCAAAATCGGGGTTTAAGAGCGAGGAATCTAAGTCCCCATGTTTGACTGCATCAGCCCCGCCGCCATAAAAATGGCATGCGCCACAGGTATGCCGGCTGGTATCACCCACGTTTTGGGCCACATAGGATAAATCAGGTGGTTGCCAAATCGTGCCGCTCCCCGAAGGGAATTCGAGTGGTTCGTATGCTGGATGGCCAGCGGCAGTGGGGAATTTCTTATATGTTCCGGTAGTGTCGTGGCAAACCAAACAATCCACGCTATCTTCTTCTGAAAAATCAAAAGTGTCATCGGTCCAACCATAACCAACATGACAGCTTGTACAGCGAGGTTCATTGGAATCAAGAGCTATACAAAAACTATTGATCACATTTTGTTTCCCCAATATCTGTCCGGTCTCTGGGTGTTCATATTCCCAGGTCCAGTGTGTAGTACCCTGAATTTCCGCAGCCGCATCTATATGGCATGATAGGCAGGCTTTGGTGACTTCAGGCCCATTTGCAAAATCTTGTTGTAAGATTTCAAATTCACTGTGGTTTACTTCGACATCAGATTTTGATGGTTCTGGCGCTGTCTCTGTTGACCCGGGTTGTTGAAGAATAGTATTTGATTGGTTGTAGGCAGCCGGGCTGGCTTGGGTGATAGTTTGCTCAGATAGCCCAAAAATGATAAGAGTTATACCTAAGATAATTCCGCCTGTGGCGAGGCCCCTTTTTTTCCTCGTAGTGATGTTCTTCATATTCCTTCTCCATTTTTTGAAACCAATATGTATTTGGATGTCACACTGAAGGGCAATAGAATTATATAGAATACCCTAAAAAGGATAGAAAAGGTTAATTAATTTACAGATTGCCTTCAATTATTCAATAGATTATTGGAAAGAAGGCCTAAATTAGGCTTTTTTGCCCCTTCCCCCTGTTTATATTAATAAAAACAGAGACCTCCGAGGTCGATCCGACCTCGGAGGTCTCTACGAATGGATGTGCGGTATTACTGAGAGTTTATCCAGTGCCTTTTTGAGAATTTAGGTGGCTAATTACCTTGGAATCTTTCACTCTGATTTGCTTTTTTCTAAGAGGAGATTTCTCAACTCTTCCATTTTCGTTTCATAATATTCAAGTTTGGAAGCTGCTAAAGTGAATTCATCATCAGCTGTCGGTTTGTTGTTTGTGTATACTTCAGGAGTTATTCCAAGTTCAAGTTCTTGAACGAATAGCCTGAAATATCCCTGGATCTTTGTCCACATATAACTCGTTAAAGCAGATTCCGCCTCCAGAGCACAGGATGGTGGATCAATCTCTTTGGCTTCAGCCTCAATGACTTGCATTTCTTTTATGGTGGATTCCAGGTCTTCGGCTGGTGTTGCATCAGCTTGCTGTGCTAATTGAGTAAATCTATACATCGCATCATCAGCAGCTGCAATAAATTGTTCAATTTGTTCCACCGGACATGGATCAGTTGTTGGAGAAAGTGTTGGTGAAATAATCGATGGGGATTTTTCAGCACAGCCTGATAGAACTAAAATCATCAGTATAAAAAATGCTGTTTTCTTCACGCTTTACTCCTTTTAACAGGTTACAAGCTAATGGTGGTATGCTTTTTGTTTTGCGGCTCAACCTGGAGATATTTCCCATTATTCAAACATCGAATAATTTCCAGGAAAAAATCCCTGATATCTGCTTATATATACGTAGTTTCAACCCTGATGTTGCACTGCTATTATATAATTTTTTTTAATCCTGTAAATACGCAGCGAGGAGGTAATAGCTGATTAGCCGGAACCTGATTGAGATTGAAAGTCTGCACCTGCGGCTCGAATCCCGCCTGGAACTGGATTCAGGAGAACCGCTTGAGATTGATTTCAAGCGGTTCTTTTTTTACTAAGATTCGGTTTTCTAGTGAAAATAAGCCAGGAAAAATTCCGAGTTCTATCCTCCACCCGGGTTAATTTTAGAACATCTCAAGGATAGCCGTGGAAGCGATACAAAGCAGCGCAGCCCCGGCCAGGGCGCCAAAAACATACCCGATGATAGTTAGAGGTGAATGAATTCTTCTTTGACGAGTATCCTGCGCTTCCGCAAATTGAGCGAGCATCTTAGCAGCCTGGCGAGCCATATCCTGAGCCGAGAGGTCGGTTAGACCAACCCAAAGCCAATCTTTTTCATCAACAGGGATAACCAGCCGGGCCCCGGTATATTGCTCCAGCCAGGCACGGACAGCTTCTGGTGGATGGGTTAGTAAGTTTGAGGGGATCACAGCTGCAGCAGCTGAGTCTATCCTCTCGTCAAGCGGATCACCAGCTGGTTGAACTACAGCAGGCATACCAGGTGCAATTGTCTTGAGAGCGCTTAAAATACTCTCTGCGAATTGGCCTTCACCGGTATCAAATACCATTACCGGGAAAGCCGCATACTTCTCGATCAGTGCCTTTGATACCCGTCGGCCATCCGCCTGCAAGCAGCGCCAGTGATAGATGGAAAATATCACAAATAAAATTAATAAGGCCCCTAGCGATAGGATGGTTTGCAAGCTGTGTCTGTCAGCATTCCCCAGCACAAGCTGGATTAGTTGATACAACAGCATGCCAGCGGTGATCATGGTTCCTATCACCCCGGCAAATAAGATCAAATACAAATATCCCTTACGCACTAAGGAACGGCTGGCATGGTCGGTTTGCTCATCATCTTTGAGTATCTCCAGTTGAGCAGGCCGCCAATGGAGGGTCCAAACTGGCAGACTTACGAGCAGGGTAGCAAGAATATAGGCCAACCCCTCGCGTGGGTAAGCTCCCCATATTTCTTTGGGGGGCACAAACATATCAATCAGCCATACAGCCAGCAATTGCAGTGCTGTAAATGTTGCGATTAGACCAGCCAGAGACAGAACGTAGTAATACACCCGGCGGTGACCTGCGACCTCCGAGATTTGAGGAAGGGTTTCTGTATCCAGCCATAATGTTTGCTGGAAATAGCGCCAGACTACAGCAGATGGGATCAAAACGGAGAAAGCAACGGAAATCTCTAGCAGAAAATTCGACCAAATTGCAGTTTCCCCAAATATTCCGTTTAACAAGTCTCCCAGGATAACTCCCGCTGGAATCAGAGTTGCCAAAGCTCCCAATAACGACAGAGCATATAGAATACCAAGACGGATCCAGGATGATCTTTCGAGGGTATCACTGATCGCGTTTTTAATGATCTGCCAGCTGTAAACCCACACTCCGGTGCCAATGAGAGCAAAACTGATCCCATTTACCATCGCGGCGTCAACTCCGCCAAGTACATCCTCGGTCATGAACAGCAACAGCAGCACTGCGCCGCCGTACAGCATCAATAAACCATAAAGCATCCAGAAATATTGGTTGATGCGGCGCATAAGCGGCAGGCTTTTTCCTTGTGGGTTTTGCCAATGCTGAACTATAACTCGCCGGAAATAGGCTGCCAGGACTGCATTGACAATAATAGCAATCAGGTTATCTGACCAAATCTGATCAGTGCCGAATGCCAACCCGATCTCTCCCAGGTTGAGGATTAAAGCCAGGGTACGCATCAGGATTGAGAGCACACTGTGCACAACAGGAACGGCCAGAGCGATCCAGGCTGCATAAAGGAAAAAGGTACGCACACCTGAATATGCCTCATCTTCATCTTGCTGAGCATCGCGCTGAGCCAACCACCAATGGAAGAAAAACACTGGCAATCCGACTAATATAAATGCCAGCCCGCCAGCTAATGAATCAGCCGCAAGGGTAAAACCCTCCGCAAAGATCGAGCGTGCCAGGGTGATTAGAGCCCAAACTACAACTTCGAGGCTGATAAGGGTTACTAAATAAATATACAATCGCCGAATGGTCTTCATTATCTCCTCTTTAAGGAACAGTCCTCCCTAGGGACGATAAGCATCGTTATACCAGTCCCAGCCCCAAAATGGGTAAGGCATACTAGTTATTTTCCACTCACCTTTTTCATTCTTGACTAAGTGGGCGACTGAATTGTTGCGGCTTACACCGCTAAACGGACCCGGGCTGATCTGGACAGTTGTAACATCAACCCAGGCTGAATTATCCAGGTCTTCATCCCAACCAGTGATTTGAATACCGTAATCTTTTGGACCGTTGTATTCTGTTGAAAAAAAAGAACGGAAATCACCAAAAGCCGGTTTATCTTCCTCGTCAGCCAGATAGCCATAAGCTTTTTGGAAGTCATCTTTTTGCAGCGCCAGGACAAAATTGTGGACTACGCCATCCGGGGTGTTTTCTCCCACATAGGTTTGCCCATCACCCTGCCTGATGAAAAACACAACCAGGGCAGCAGTAATCAACACCCCGATCCCTACCAGAATTCCAATTAAAAATCGATCTTTTTTCATGCCAGTTTCCTTTTTTCAAGCTGAGGTTTTGGCTTCTTCTTGGTAAATACAGTGATATTTTAATTATACAACGATAATTGGGAACTTTTTCATCTCACTTTCTTCACAACTTCAGATTGTTGGTGTAACATAACAACTGTAGGAAGACTGGGGGCAGATTAGATCTCAACAGGGCTTTTTCGATAAAATTTCTGATGGAAAAGGGAAAAAACATGAAAAACATTGTTCTTACTCCTACTCCTGAATGGATGGCCTTAGACGGCCTCACTGATACAGTCGCTCCCTGGGAAGACGGTCTGCGTACAAATGTTGACTCGCCGTCCTTCGAGTGGTGGTACTTTGATGCCCATTTTGATGATGGTTCCACTGCTGTGATTGTCTTTTACACAAAGCCAATGCTGGTATGGAAGGGTCCAGCCAAACCACAGGTCTCGATGACCATCACCCGTCCCAATGGAGAAAAGACAATCAAGTTTTTCACCAGCTCCGTTGCTCAATTCTCGGCAGCAAAGGAAACATGCGATGTACGGGTCGGAGACAGTTGGGTTCAGGGAGACTTGCATCGCTACCAGCTCCATGTTGAGATAGATGATCTCGCTGCCGATCTGACATTCACCAGTACGGTTAATCCCTGGCGGCCAGACGCAGGCAAAGCTTATTTCAGGGACCTTGAGCATTACTTCGCCTGGCTACCGTCCGTTCCCTACGGATTGGCGGAAGGTACTTTAACCTATGACGATCAGGTTCACCAGGTTAAGGGGGGCGGTTATCATGACCATAACTGGGGGAACATTGGCCTGAACGAGATTACGGATCATTGGTATTGGGGCCGCGCCCACCTTGGCGATTACACGCTAATTTTCGCCGAGATAATCGCGTCGAAAAAATTTGGTTACAAACCCCAGCCAGTATTTATGTTGGCCAAAGGAAGTGAAGTTATAATAGGCGATGGGGTGCCGCTCAGTATGGATGCACGCGATTTTGTGCCGCACTCTGGCGGACGGAAGTACCCAAATGAAGTGGATATCCACTGGCAAAAAGATGAAGAGACAGTGCATCTCGCCCTTCGCAATCCGCAGGTTATTGAGGCCATCAGCCTGCTATTGATCCTTCCTGCTTGGCAGCGACCGTTGCTGCGATTGTTCAGCAACCCATACTATTTTCGCTTTAATGCCGATCTGGAAATGAGCGTTAATCTAAAAAATAGCAAAACCGTTGAGCAGGGCACAACACTTTTCGAAATCATGATTTTACAAGGAAAGAATCACCCTTGAGATTAGGAGTTCAGGGAATTCTCCTTCCAATCTTGAAAAACGGTTATACTAAAGGAATATCTCTTTAGATTACCAAAAACAGCTAAAAAAATTGGATTTGGTAAATCTCTAATACCAAGTAAATTGCAAAACAAGAATATCAGAGTGTCTTAAAATTATTTTGTGGGATTTATCATCAGGCGAGTGATTACCTGTTTGCTCGAAAGAACAGGGGTTGCGAGCAATAAATCTGAGCCAATTTAAGACACTTTCCATAATGTGCGCAGGTGATTAATTTAACAGCAGAGGGAAAAATGGATAAGAAAAGAAAAGGGTTGTATTTGATTGGAGGACTAATTGCGGCGGTCATGTTAGCCACTATTTCCTGGATGGTTCTTGAAACTGGCATTGAGATTTCTTCAAAAGCTGATTTTTGCGGTACCTGTCATTCCATGGAACCGATGGTCGCTTCCTATAAAGCGTCTACTCATGGGGGTAATAATCCCAGGGGAATCATGAGTGCTTGTACAGACTGCCATGTATCACATGAAAATGTCTATACCCATTTTATTGGTAAAGCAAAATCTGGAACGCACGATATTTGGGTTACAGTGTTTACTGATGAAATGAACAATGATTGGCAAGCACTGAGGGAAAAACGAGAGGATTATGTGTATGACTCGGGTTGTCTCACCTGTCACCGAAATCTGGAAAACGCAACCCAGGATACAAAAGAACACGACAATTACTTTGCCGGGTTAATTGACGCCCAATGTGTCACCTGCCATGAAGAAGTTGGGCATTCGAATCTCAATAGATATTTACTGGAAACCAAATATAGAACAGAAAGATAGACCAAAAACCAGCAAGGTCAAATTTGAAGAGGTGAAAAATGAAGAGTAATAAATTGATAGTGGTGGTCACGGTATTATTGTTAATTTCTTCAGTTCTTGTTGCTTGCTCTAGCGAGCCCCCTGCGCTTTCTGAAGAGGAACAAGCGGAAATTAAGGAACTCACAGAGGAAGCAAAAACATGCATTGAATGCCATTCCACAGAAACGCCTGGTATTGTCGCAATTTGGGACCAAAGCGCACATGCTGAAGTTGCTGTTAGTTGCCTTGACTGCCATACAGTAGATCCTGATTCCCCTCTGGCATTAAGTGGCGTTGAGGGACATGAGGATATCAAGGTGAGTGTGTCAATGCTTGTGCCGCCTGCTGTGTGTGCTGAATGCCATGAAAACGCAGTTGAACAATTCCATGCCAGCGGGCATGAACGAGCTTATTTGCAGGTTGCTGCCAGTGATTCAATGCAAGCCTTGATGTATCATCATGAGGGGCAAGATCATCCCGAACTGTCTGGTGCATCGGCTGAAACAGGATGCTACCAATGTCATGGAAATGAAATCGTTGTTGATGATACTGGACACCCAACAGCAGACACTTATCCAAGTTCTGGAGTAGGCAACTTATATCCCGACGGTGATGTAGGCAACTGTTCAGTATGCCATACCCGCCATAGCTTTTCTATCGCTGATGCACGAAGACCAGAGGCTTGTGCTAGCTGCCATCTAGGTCCTGATCACCCAGACATAGAAATTTACGAAGCAAGTAAACATGGTCAAATTTATCATTCAGATGGTGAAAACTGGGTCTGGGATAGACCACCCGGAGAATGGGAGCCAGGTGATTACACAGCACCCACCTGTGCAACTTGCCATATGAGCGGTATTGGCGATCTTGAAGTTACCCACAATATTTCGGAACGATTGTACTGGAACCTGTGGGCGAAAGTTTCAAAACCTCGAACTGATCCTGATGTCATGGGTACCTATTATGGCGATGGTGAAACCGGGCGGGAACTAATGACGCAAGTCTGTACGGAATGCCATTCAACTACCTTGGCAGAATCTTTCTTCGTTTCTGGCGATAAGGCAGTTAATTTATATAATGATGTTTATTTTGCCAAAGCTGAAGAAATGCGGGCAGAACTTGCTGAATTGGGGCTTCTGAAGGAAAACCCCTGGAAAGATGAATTCCAGATTATTTATTATTACCTCTGGCACCATGAAGGCCGTCGAGCACGCCAGGGCGCCATGATGGCTGGAGCAGATTGGTCACACTGGCACGGTTTCTTTGAATTGATGCAGGATCTATACAAATTGGAAGACATCTATCAGTTGAGAATTGAAACAGGGGTAATTGAATAACCTGATTTGGGAAAATTGAAGAAGATTAAACAGGGCTGTCTGAAAAGGCAGCCCTGTGTTTTTATCTCTACTATCTGCGCTTCTATGAATTACTTCATAGAGGGGAGATTGCGCAGCGTGTTTTGGAGTTTCGGTTACTTTTACGGGATAAACCTTCTCTTCAGGGACGCTGAATGGTTTGTATATTTAGTAGGTTTCTAGAGAATTTCAGCGTCGACGAAGGTCGACGCCCGTCCTGAGCGAAGGCGAAGGACCCTAGCAGCGATTTTAATCGCTTCATATTGGTGGTTGTCCATCAATGACAGATCAAGATCGGAACATCCGACCGGCGCAGCAGTGTATCCAGGGTGCTCCCGAACAGCACTTCCATCACTGGCTGGTAACCGTAGCCACCCACGATTAGGAAATCACAGCCATGGGAATTCTTGTTCTCAAGAATGACCTCGCCTGGAGATCCAATTTCACGGATAAAACTTGCCTCAATTTTTCGGGCGTCCAGGTATTCCCGGGCCTTGTCGAGAGGATTAGTCCGGGCAGCGCTGTCCTCCGGAGCCGTTACAACTGTCAGCTGTACCCCCCATTTTTCCGCCAGGTAAGCCGCCAGGTAAAGGGCTTCGGTGGCTTTGGGACTGCCGTCATAGGCTAGCAGTCCGTGTTTCATATCTGAAGTAGCTGGCACAGCCAGCAGGGGGCGGGGACAGCTCTGCACCAGGTAGCGGATGCCTGATCGTAACCTGGCAGCCGGCCGGTCATCGGGAGGGTGCTCCAGACTGAAAATCAGCAGATCATTCCAGAGAGCTCGCTTGGTGAGGGTATCCAGCACCTCTCCCTCTTCTATATACAGTTTTGCGCTCAGGTTTTGCTCCAGGTTTCTTTTTCGAAACTCCGACTTAATCTCCTGGTGGATCGAAGCATCCCTGCTGACGTGTAACGTTGCAATGCTGCTGCCTTCAATTTCCGCAATGGTGAAAGCCTGCTCCAAGGCTTTCCAGCCGCTATCTTCTCCGTTAAGCGCAACCAGGACAGCTGAAAAGATTTGGCCTTCCTTTCTAGGCATAAGATGGACTCTGCGCCAATCCCCAATACCGAGCGGCTGGACAGCACCCTGGGGAAAGAGATACTTCTTTGTCCTCCTCCAGCGGTGAACCAGGCGATTGCCGTAGGCTGCTGCAAAGCTGTCCACAGCCGCGGAAGGTTTAATTTCCCAACCGTACTTGCGGCTGAGTTCTTGTTGATATTGGGTCAGCCAGAGATAGAGATCTGTTGGAGTGCGCTCCGGAAAATCCCGCAACAAGCCTGACTGCGAGACGGTCTGCAGCACTGGCAGGTAAACCTCTTCCACCCAGTTTTCTGTGGCTTCTTGAAAAGAATAAGGATAATGATGCCAGATTTCGAGGTTGATCTGATGTTTGCTGATCTGCTCCCGAAGCTGCCGGTAGGCGCCAGGGATACTGGTGGCAAATTCCAGGTCCGGCCGCTGCACATTCATCCCCGTTTCCTTGCGGAAGCGGACCTGTCGGTGTTTGATGATTACATCCTCGAAATCGTCATCAGGGGTTAGAGGAACTGTGCTTTCAATCTTTGTAACATAAGCCGGTATTTGAGTCATACCGCGCTGTCTTGCGACCGACACTCTGTGATTACCATCAAGGACAAAATAGACCTGGTCGATTTGATAGACATCTATGGGGCTGATTTGCTGATCCATTTTCAGCTTCACTCTTTGCCAACGTCCCGGGTCAACTGCTTCACGGGGGAAGAACTTGCGGGTAAAGTCTCTCGGCCGGCTGACACTGCCCACAATTGAATCGAGGGGAATATCCACCAGTCCCAGCTTCTGGGATTGTTCATACCGGAGCTGGTCTTCTACCTGTTGGAACTGGATTAAATGTTTTGAGGAGCCGGTCAGTGTGCCCCAGATATTCTCCAGAGCCGCCCGGCGGCGGGCATCCCTGAAATCCTCAGCTGTATTAGCCAGAGAGGGGATGTAGGGTTTTTCTCTGGGAACGTGGTGACGCTGGCCAGGACGGATTATGCTTTTGCGATGTCCGTAGGTATTGATGACCTTAGTTTGTCCTACTACAGTTTCTACCTTCTCATCTTCCCTGTAGACATGAATATGTCCGTGAAAGAAGTAGGCTGGTTGAAAGGTTTTAATCAACCAGCGGAAGGCTTTGAAACCTCCGTGGATGTTGCTATCTTTATCATGAATTCCAAAGGGAGGGCTGTGGGTGATCACCACATCGACATAACGCCCATAGACCAGCTTTTTCCACAGCAGCCTGGGGACCATGCCAAGGACGTAATGCCACATTTCATTCTGGGAATAAAGGAAGGGACCTTCCTTATAAGGCAGTGATCCTTCAAAACCGACAAATATCAACTCATTCAACACTACAACTCGGTTGTGCAGGTCAATTGCCCCCCGGGGACCGTAAAGGGGTCCGCTCTTGCCGTATTCTACCCGGGGATCGTGGTTCCCCCTCACAAAAAGGATTGGAACCTCATAGAGGTGAAATAATTTTTCGATATGGTAATAGGGCAGATCTCCGCAGGACAAGATCAGATCGATATCCTTAAATTCTTCATAGGTGTCTTTCTCAAGTAATTGAGAATCGATCCGATCGCTGATGGAGAGTACCTTTAAGGCGCGGCTGGGCATACCTTATCTTAAACCCTTACCCCTGATTTTGGCAAGCTGTCTAGTTGTCAGTTGAGGGAGTTAGTGTGGCAGGTACTGCTTTGCATCAATATACTCATCGAATTAAGGGCACTATATTATTCTCCAGGGAATCTGCGATGCGCTCTTGATGGTGGCTCATTAAATCAATTTCATGAATCTCCTCAATGGAGAAATAACCAATTTCTTTGGTTTCATCACTGATCGTCATTTCTCCGCTAACTACCTCCGCATCAAAATTCAGAGCAATGGTATGGTATCGATTTCCATCCGCATATTCAAGCACCTGATGAGGGTTGCTATAGACACCGGTCAGCTTACCGACTTTGACGTGCAACCCGGTTTCTTCCCAAACCTCACGTTTACAAGCTTCAGTGACACTCTCACCCGGATCTAATCCGCCTCCTGGTAAACACCAGAGGTCGTTATCGGTGCGGCGGGTAAGCAGTATCTTCTCCCTTGACGGATCAAAGATCGTAGCAGAACAACCGGTTCTGAGCTTGCCGGTTTTCCCAATACGATTCCCATAAATAATTTTTGCCATATCTTTACTCCAATGGATTATCTCCTGATTTCCTGTTTCTTCACCCTACATCATTGGCTCCATCATCAAAACGGGATGGACTGCCGCTTCCAGATAGAGCAGGATTTCTTCCTCGCTTACAGCGTTTTGCTCAGTGGCGATCATGTCCACAAAACCGGGTACTCCTGCTTCGGCGGCGAGGGCTTCTAACTCTGACCTCAGTTCCTCTCGCAGGGCATAATTCATCCATACAATCCGCCGCCAGCCCCCTTCGGCCGAGATGAATTTATGGGTACCCAAAGCGCGTTTACTGTGACCTAAGAAACCAGGGGTGGGCACGCCCGCTCCGACCATTTCATATAACATGGCCCAATCCATGCCGCTGGGGGTCATGCCCTCGTAGGTGTGTTCAATCACCATGACGCCATTAGAGAGCGGGAGCATGGCGGTTATACACTCGAAATCACCGCAGGCCGAGCCGGGGTCTTGCAGGAGACTGTAAAGACTGTAGGCCGAGATTGCCCCGCCTGATTCCTGCCGCGCGATCTGGTTGACGCTTTCCCATTGGCCTATCTGGGCATCCAGCAGACCTTCTTTTTTGACTGCTTTGTTGGAGCCGACAGGTTGAATACTGACTGCGGCGCGGGCATCCATCCAGTCTACTGCGCCACATGCTCCAGGGTGTTCCGGGCTAATGATGCACAGGTGACCGGCGGCAATTGTCTGGCAAAGGTTGCAAGTATAAAAAGTGTCCACGTCCTCATCTTTCAGGCTTCCCAGGCGTTTATCACGCTTATCATAGATAGCTTGGGCTTTCTCCTGGATGGACTGGATTTCAGCCGGTTCGGTGGAAATTGAGATCTGAACGCGGCTGAGGATATTGCCAAAATCGTTGTGCAGGCGAGCGTGCAGTACCTCTCCTAAATGGTGTAATCTCAGACCTTTATCAATGGCCTTCTGGGCAATGCGCAGGGTAACCATCGAGCGTTGTCCCCGATGCATGATGCCATCTGCGTCATTGAATATCGTTTCGATTTGCCTTTCCAAGACCGGCTCAAAGTCGGATTGCATTTCTCGGCCGCTGACCTCAATCAACATGGCGTAAGGTTGGTTGTCCTTCGCGGCGGCGTCTAAATCCGGTCCATTGAGGGTGACGTGCCCATCTTTGATGTTTTCCCCAATAGCGACCAATTCGACGCCGGTGAAACAGGCTCCGCAAGAGTCGTCAGGCACGGTTTGGCCGGAAAAATCAGAGCTGTAGGCTACGGGTAATTCCGGTAGGGGAACCTGAATTTTTAGGCCGCGTTCCTCAATGCCGATCTGGACGATATCGTGGAGTTCAACGTTACCGATGGCAGCGCGGTAATCAGCTGAAATTTTCCAATTTTCTACGGATTGCGGCAATTGAACACTGCTCAACAAGGGGCAGCCAAAGGAGAGAGCGGTCTCCGCTAAACCCAAACGTTCAGGCGTTGCTTCGCCCAGAAGGAGAGTGAATCCGAATAATCGCTCTCGAGCATAGCTTAAAACATCATCCGGTTCATCTACGTTCCCAAAGATCTGTGCTACACGGGAAATACAGCCTAAAGCTGTAGTCATGTTCATAGGGACAATGCCAGCATCCCAGCCTGGTGATACGCTTGCTTCTCGTAAAGAGTTTTGCAGTGTATCTTCAATAGCAAAGACCACTATTTTCCGCTGGGTCAATGATTTAAGAATCGGCAGGGCTTGCGTAGTATCACTGCCTATTAGTAAGACATAGCCAGGAATCGAGCCGTCAATGAAAGAAAGCCCTTGATGACGCGCTTTGGCAGAGTCTGCTGAATCCGCTGCGGAAAAAATATCGATAGAATTTATCACAATTACTCCAATGGGTGTTGTTCAATTAAAAGCATAGGCAGCGCGCCGAGGGCTGGCGCAGCATTCAAATTCTGCCCGCCTAACCCGTATGCGATGTGCTTATCCCTGGATGGCATATCTTCAGCTGTGATAAGTTTCGGAGAAAGCGCAGTCAGGATAGCTGCCCCGTCAGAAGTGACGAGTTTGCCGGAAACAGTCCCAGAATGATAGGGAATTTTGTACTCCTCAAAAATAGCTTGCGCTGTCAGTGTAAGGTCATACGCAGCGCCGGTGTTCACCGGGGATGTGCATACTGCTGAGCCGCAATCCGCGCACAGGTGCTGCAGTCCATGGGCTATGCCAGTCAGCAGCGCGATCAGGATTCGGGGTTGATCCAGGGTTCCTGATCCGCCTGGATGGGCATGAGGAATCCCCAAGCGGTGCAATTCCAGGTGATCGCTGCCCTCCAACCAGCCATCGCTGCCAGTATCCTCTTCATCGGCCATGCTATCCAGTGTTTGAATAAACGGTTTGATGTCCAGGATGGGTGTGCCATCGAAGAGATCAAGCGGGCCAGTGTAGATGCGCTTACCTTCAACACGGTGCAGCCGGACGCGGGTCAAGCCAATGGGGCTGGGGCGGTTAGGGGAGCGAGTGGCAAATGTGCCGTAGCGTTTGTCGTCATCTTTCCAGGGCGGGCGTATGGTGGTTTCGGGATCCAGTGATTTGTCCAAATAAGACAAAACAAAGATGTGGCTGAATGTGTTTAACTCGTGAGTAGCCGCCGCGTATTGGGACTCAACCTGGATATAAAATTCGCCATCATTCACATTTTCTGGCTGGGGTTGGTAAGGGGCTTTTTGTTTGTACGGGGTGCGTGCGGTGCCGATGATGGGCAAGGAAGCGGTTTGTTTGGGAGATCGAGAAGCAGCCTGGGTTTTGGCGGCCAGTAGAATTGAAAGAACGCGTTGGGCAAAATCAGCATAGGCATCTTTTACATTTGCCTGGGCTAAGGCCTTTCCCAGAACAGAAGGGGTCTCTTCCCAAGGGAGCGGCTCCTGCTCTTCCAGGGGGGTATGGTGCAAACGGTGAGCAAGAACCTCGCCTGGGAGAAATTCGAGATGGGTATGAGCATCTAACATGCCGGTGTCTTCAACAGCAGATTTAATCGTCCGCGTCATTACCTGCTCTGGTACGCCCAGACCAATTAACGCAGCGGCAAATCTGTCAGCTGAGATGCCTGATTTTGTGTCAATCCACAAAGTTTTTTTCATCTAGTTATATGAAATCCGGGTTGATTTGTCGGTCATTGTTGGGGCGGTCAGCGGTTCCCAGTCCGGATCATCCCAGGTTCCCAAACGGGTGTGCATGTCAAGATATTTCTGGGGGATAGGGTGCGTTCCCACCACGACTTTTACATCGTACCGGGCTTCAAGAAAGTCTTTGAAGGTATCAATGTAGGGGCAAGGCGGATACCCGACGACGAGGCCAGTAGCCAGGTGGATGACCTGGGCACCATTCTTGACCATTTCATCGCCAGCGTATTCAATGTTTCCGCCGGGACATCCATCACAAGTTGTGTAGCCAACCAATTCCACTTCCTGGTCAGAATAAATACTGAATGCACCTTCTCTGTTTTTCAGCGATCGAAAACATTTCCCGCCTGCGCAGCGGCGATAGCGGTCACAAATAATTATCCCAATCTTTGTACTCATTTATCCTCCTATAAGGTGATTACTGAGATACCCAGCGGCGAGCCACAATTGTGCCAACCGCGATAAAAGCTGAAGCAATAATGAAAAGGGTTGTATACGAACCATGTTGTAAAAAAACGCCGGCAATCAAAGTAAGGAAGGCTAACGGTAAGATCAAAACTGCATTTAATCCTGCGTAGGTGGGGCGTTCAGCAGCAGGTGCCAACTCAAGCAGTGCGCTTTGAAATCCAACTTTTCGGCCGGTAAAAGTCGCTCCAGCCAGGAAAAATACCAGCAATAGAGCCGGCCAACCTAAGGGAGCCAGAGCAATTGCCAAGAGGGGAGTCATTGTTGAAATCGATCCGCACACAACCAGCATTTGGCGGCTGCCGGTCCGGTCAACCAGGCGTGCCCAAAGTAAATTTGCCAACACGCCGCCCAAAATCTGAGCTAGCAAGAACCAGCCAATTGCATCTGGGGGAGCACTGAGCTTTTCTCGAGCGAAAACCACATAAAAAGGAAGTGCCATCAAGCTAAAACCAGTCAACAGTTCAATTATGATCAATACTTTTAATTTTTTGCTTGTGTCCCTGATTTTCTGCCAATAATTTTCCCGGGAAAGGCTGGGTATTTCTCCTTTGGAAGTGACTGGCTCTTTCATAATCCAGAAGCCCAGGGACGCGATTCCTAATCCAAGGGCGGCTAATCCAAATAGCAGGGCATAGTTATTGGGGTATGCAATATGTGCCAGAATTTGACGAGCTCCCAATGCCGCGCCCACTGCAAGCGGCCCGGCAAGGGCTTCCTTACCTCCAAAAAATGCTCCCCGGCGTTTTGCAGGGATGACCTTGCCAATAATATCTGTATAGGGAATGTTGCCCAGCCCGCCGCCAGCATAAAAGATAGCCAGCATTGCCACCAGCGTCCAGGCCAGTATCGTTGGTTGTTTATCGCCAATCCAATAGATCAAAAAAGCCAATATTCCCCAGCTGCCGACTCTCAAATAAATGGCGGTAAGTAGATAAGGCATCTTGCGTGGGCGATGCTCGATCCAGCGGGCTACAAAAAGCTGGGGTAGGGCAGCTGCTACCATCAGCACAGTGGAAAGCCCACCTACCCAGATGGTCGATCCAGTCAGATCAGCTACAAAAGCAGAAATTACCGTTGTTGGTTGAGTCAGTGAGACACCAAGGGCTAAAAACGCCCCATGCCATAATCCGCCGATAAAATTTCGTCGTTGTTCTAGCGGAGTGACATCCGTATTGGTGTTATCTATGTTCTGCATTTAATCCTTAATGTATTTCTTAAAACAAGTTTAACCAGGTTATGTTAGCTTATGGCGGCTGGTTACAGTTTTTTGGTCCACGCAAACCGATGCGGACATGTTCACTCCTGTTTGTTTTGTTCTATTGCCAGCTTAACACGGTCTGGTTTATAAGGAAGTTCTCTTATCCAGATACCGATTGCATCATGAACTGCGCTGGCGATGGCTGGCGCAACCCCATCGATTGAAATTTCAGAGACCGATTTGGCCCCATAAGGACCGCTTGGCTCGTCGGTTTGGACAAAGACCACATCCATTGCTGGCATCTCGGCAGCGCGAGGAATTTTATATTGTCTTAAATTTGGATTGAGAGGTTGACCCTCTTGGTCAAAGAGCATCTCTTCGTCCAGCGTAAAACCTAAAGCTTGAGCCATTCCTCCTTCCACTTGACCAGTCGCTGTGGCAGGATTAATTACTCGACCACAATCCACAACCATCAATAATCGATCTACGCTGATTTTCCCGGTTTTTGTATCTACAACTATCTCGGCAAATTGAGCAGCGGTTGGCGGTGGGCTGAGAGGACTCTTATGAGATTCTGTGGCAATGATTTGATGCTGATCTTGTTGGTGCAAACTGCTTAAGGCTATTTCAGCAAAAGAAAAAATCCGTCCATCCGGGGATCTTACCTGCCGATTTTCAAGTTTAAGTTCCTTTGAATTTGGATAACCAAACATTAGTGCTGCATGATCTAAAATTTGTTCTTTAACTTTCAACGCCGCTTTTTGAACTGCACCTCCGCTTATATAGGTAGTACTGCTGGCATAAGCTCCCTTGTCAAATGGTGTGAAATCAGTATCTGAAGAGTAAACAATTAGGTCATCTAACGGGATTTTCAACACTTCAGCGGCGATTTGTGCCAGGATAGTGTCTGAACCAGTTCCCAGGTCAGTTGCACCCATCAGTAGATTAAAGGAACCATCATCGTTCATCTTCAAGGTTGCTGCGGCCATATCCAGGTCAGCGATACCGCTGCCATGCATCACAACTGCCATACCAATCCCCTTGCGGTACCGGTCGTTTTGATTGTTGTGTTCTTTGCGTTTTGTGTAAAAGTCGGTGGCCTGCAGACCAATATCTACACATTGGTCCAGTGCGCTTGTATACAGGATTTGTTCTTTTCCTTCCCGACCTTCTCCAAGCGCTTTGGAAAGGTGCATTGTTTCGCCAACCTTAAGCCAATTGTCACGCTTGAACTTAACCACATCCAATCCTAATTTCTCTGCTATCTCCTCCATTAACACTTCAATGCCAAATTGACACTGCATGGCACCATAGCCCCGAAAAGCACCCGCAGGTGGAGTATTAGTGTAGGCAACATCGCTGACAAATTTGGAATTGGGTGGATTGTAAAGAGTCAACCCTTTAAATCCACCTACCATATTTACAGTTAAGGCGTGGGCGCCGTATGCGCCTGTATCACCGATTAAATACAAGCTCGCAGCGGTTATCTTGTTTTCTTTGACTCCGAGTTTGTAGTTAATAATATTTGCGTGGCGGCTGCGTGAACTGGTAAATTCCTGGGTGCGAGTATATTCCATCCGCACTGGACGGTTTGTTTCCAGGGTGAGAAGGGCACATAGATCTTCCAATATCAATTCTTGTTTATTACCGAATCCACCGCCGATACGCGGCTTTATTACCCGGATTTTTTTCACAGGCAAACCGATTAATGGCGCAACCATTCGGCGGATATGAAACGGGACCTGTGTGCTGGTCCGGATGATCAACCTGTCATCCTCGTCCCAATATGTAATACAAACATGTGGTTCCAAATGAACTTGCTGCTGCTTTGGAGTTCGGTAACTCCCCTCAAATATATGATCGGCTTCTGTGAAAGAGGTCTCTAAATCTCCCACCTCGGCTTCGATGTGGTGTACGATATTTCGTTGAGCATTGTATATCCCTTCTGTATCTGCCTCATCGTGAATAACAGGCGCACCATCCTTCATAGCTATTTCTGGGTCTACAACAACGGGTAGAATTTTATAATCAACCTTAATTAAATCCAGAGCATGTTGGGCTATTTCAGGAGTTTCGGCGGCAACGATTGCTACCCGATCCCCCACATGACGTACTTTATTATCCAGGCTGACTTGATCATAGGGTAACGGCTGGGGGTAACTCTGTCCGCCTGAAGCATATTTAATGCGAGAAATATCTTTATGGGTTAGGACAGAGTGGACTCCGGGGAAAGCTCGTGCTTTACTGGTGTCAATGTTGCGAATTCGAGCGTGTGCATGAGGACTGGTTAACAAGCTGCCGTAGAGCATGCCATCCAAATGAAGATCGTCAGTGAAAACCGGCCGTCCCAAGGCTAATTTTTTAGCATCTACTTTAATTTCAGGTTTTCCAATAACTTGGGTTTTCTCCATTGAATCTGGTGTAAAAACGATAGGTGGCAATGGTTTCCTGCTTCCATCGCGCCGATAGAAAACTTCCGGAAGTTTGATAATTTCATCATGCTCGGGCAGTCTTAATTCAAAGGGGACGAATGATTCGACCTTATCCCCTCGTAAAACTGCCGCCGAACGATGAACCGCATCCACTACCCGTACATAACCTGTACAGCGGCAGAGCACATGGTTCATGGCTTTCCGTATCTCGTCATCTGTCGGGTTCGGATGCTCATCTAGCAGTGCTTTTGCCGAGAGAATCCGCGCAGGAGTACAATATCCGCACTGAATGGCACTTGAATCTATAAAGGCTTGCTGAATAGGATGTATTTCAGCGTTTTGTTTAAGACCTTCAAGTGTGGTTATCTCCGTCCCATTGGCGTCAACTGCTTTAATTTTACAACTGAGGATCGGTTTTCCATCCTGCAGGACTGTGCAAACGCCGCAGCTTCCATCATCACAACCGGATTTCACGCTGAAATAGGAATAATGCCTCAGCACAGTTAATAAACTATCCTCAACTCCCACTAATAATTTTCTGGGAATATTATTTATCGTTAGATTAATTTCCACTTTTGCTGTTTCCATAGTTTGTAATCTCTCCTTAAAATAGAAAGGATTAATTAAGGGGTTTTGCATCCCCGTTGAGCTCATCCAGCCATGAACTTAATTCTGCCTGACAGCTTGAACAAATTGATAAGTGATGTTTGATGACTGGCAGAAGACTCTCCAGGTTGCCCCCGCTAGTTAATAAACCAGCATCGTAATCCAGCAGGGTAAAACATTCTTGACAAGAGAGTTTTACTGTTTCTTCTGAATCTGCGGTCAACAATAACAATTTCCACAGCGGATATTCGGTATTTGCCATCTTTACAGTCCAAATTATTCTTTAAGAAGCATTATCTCTAGCTGCTTTGTTGTCCAGATGGGGATAGGGAAGCGCACCTCCCAATTTCTCTAAAGCAGATAATAATGACTCGTTGGCAAGAACTATAGCGTCAGCAGCGGCAAGGATATCTGCAGATGTCTCAGCATCCTGCGTTGCCCAGTCGCGAAATTCATTCGCGTGTTCCCTGTTGTGAGCAATCCAGTGAGGAATCAATATCCTGAGTTTATCCTTCTCATTCATCTTTTTATTCCTCCCTTCCCATATTCTCCAAGATAAGTGTGTTTTTTATCAAGTCAATTTTCTGGATTGTGGCTTTGATCTCGCGGGGCTGTTCAAACATTGCCGCCAACCGCACTCCTTCGGGAGTTGGCTCCACCAACATTACATTCTCCATAATTTTTTCGTCATCCAGGTAAACAGTGATTTGGCACATTTTTTTACTCCATTAATTCTATTAGTTATAATTCCGACACCTGTGGAATAACTCGTTTGCGACTGTGATCGGCCACTTCTTTTACATCCATTAATACATTGGAGGAGAAAGGCACTTCGATTTCTTCGGAAACAAAATTTTCCCCTTCAATACGTTCAATTTGCATATAGAGCCGGAAGGGTGATTTGGTGCTGCGAGTCATAATTAGATTGTTGGCAGCAGCTTCCAGCTCTGCAATTTCCTCAGCTTTTGCGGTAGTGCTTGCAGAGAAGAGGTATGTCCGTTTTTGGTCTCCCCGGGCGGCAGTTTTCATCTTCTCAAGGATCCCTTTTTTGTATGTGGGAGAGAACAGCAACAAGTTTAATGCTGAAGCAAAGACCAAAACGCCGGGACCTTGATCCGGAACCATTTGGTAAGCTTGTTCTATAGCGGCATCCCATACGTCAGGCTTAACAACATTAGCTTTAAACCGATTCTCCACTGCCGGGGTCAAACCCTCTAAAGTGGGATCTAATTCGATAAAAGCAATACGATCCTGGTAATCATCCAAGTCCAATTGACTAACCTTTTTTAAACCAGCCACAATAAAACTATGATCGGGATATTGCAAGGACATAAAAACTACGCTGCCGCCTTGCCGCAGCCAGGAAGCGGTGATCACATTGCCAATCAGAGGTTTTCCAGAACCCCCGGGCCCGCTCAACAATGTTAAACTGGGAATTGGCAGCCCTTCTGGCAGCAGCCGGTCAAACCAATCTTGTTGGGTTGATATTCTATTCATTTATAAAACCTCTCCAATAAAGTTGTTCTTTTCCACTAAATTTTAGCTTTCTTTCTCATCCATCAGCATTTTCTTAAACCTGAGCTGCTTTGCTGTCTATTTTTCTTTCTTTTTATTGGTTGTGCTTATCTTCAGGATAATAAGAAGGTGAAGCACTCCAATAACGAATTCCGTTCCGCTCCACGACTTGCAGTTTGTCACTCTCTGCCAGAGTAGATAAAGTTTCCGTCACATCTCTTGTTGTCAAATTTTTTAATGTCTCCACCAATTCTTTCTCACGCATAGGATGTCGAGTGACAATTCCCACAACCGCTTCTACTATTGATTTAGCTTCGCCAAGATCATAGGATCCGCTTGCAGGATGAATAACCCGGGCTGTATCACCTAATATATCTAAAGCACGCCTTAAACCGTCATCGCTGGGTGGCTTTACCCAGGTTTCTACCGGCGGCCGGGTTGGCTGCATAATATGTATTTCATCCGGTTTTATTCGTTGCAGCGCAGAAGCTATCTTGTTAAGCTGATCCTCAGTATCGTTTAAATCCTTCACTAACATGACCTCAACCCATAAGTTTCCTTGGTATTCCTCACTAAAGGAAATTAACCCATCCAAAAAACTCTCGAAAGAAAGCCCTGGGTAGGGGCGGTTGATGTGCTGATAAAGTTCAGGGGTTCCTGCGTCCAGAGAGGGAAGCACCGCATCAGCAGCTAACAATTCACGGCGTACTTCCGGCAAGTACAGCAAAGACCCATTGGTAATCACTGCTACCGGTAACCCGGTTATCTTCTTTACCTCTCGGAGAAGCCATCCAAGGCTGGCATGCAGCGTTGTCTCTCCAGAACCGACAAATGTGACCCAGTCGATCTCGCCTGGCTGGTGAGATAAGAGTGCATTTTTTGCTTCAGCTAAAATTTCATCTGCCGGGTAATATTCCTTGCGTTTATTTACCATTGGTATAGAGCGACCCAACTGGCAGTATACGCAGTTCCAATTGCAGGTCTTTAACGGCACAGGATCAATTCCCAATGATTGCCCCAGTCGTCGAGTAGGAACTGGCCCAAATATGTAGTTCATCAGATTTCCTTACCCCATCTTCTAAATACCTCTGAAATCACAAAAGGGGGAAAATGTCCAAGCAGAGTGCTGATTGAACATTTCACCTTTCTGCCAGGGGAGATAATATGCTGCTTCATGATTCGTGTTCTCTCATTGCCTAATGCTGTTAGGACCCGTTTGTTTTCATTCTAATTCCTGGTCGTAGATTTTCAGCAGGTTGTTTATTTCGTCCCGTCTAATGCGCAAACCGCCGATTAACTCAGCCAGGTAGTTTTTGCCCTCAGGCAGCAGGCGATAAACTCGACGCTGCGGCCCCCGGCTTTCTTTGCCTATGTGGGAAGTGATCCAGCCGGATTCTTCCATGTCGCGAAGAGTTCGATACACCAGGCTGGGATCAACCTGTTTGGAATTGAATCCAAACTTTGTTAATCCATCAAGTAAAGAATACCCGTGAGTATTTTCCTGGGACAACAAAAATAACAAAACTGGGCGCAAAAAACCCATCACCCCGTGATGCCGCCGTTTCCTTCCCTTGCCCAATTCTCTTTCCTCTGACATGAAATCCTCGATTTATTGCTGATCCTTGTTATCCAAAGTTTAATCCTCTACTGGACAAATGTCAATAGAGGAAGAAAATTGTAATTCCAATTATTTGCCAGGATTGAGGGTGTTATAATTTTTTGTAATTCCAAATTATCCAAAAGTGAATACACCATAGCCTTTTTGACGATAAAAGTTCAAAGAAGCAGGATTTATGGAAATTAATGTCTGGACTATCTTGTTGGCTTCTGGACTGACCGCAGTGGTCACCGGTCTGGGCGCAATGCCCTTTTTATTCATTAAGAATATCAACCGCTGGTGGTTGAGCATTTTCCATGCTGGCGCTGCCGGCCTAATGCTGGGAGCCAGCCATAACCTGGTTCAGGAAGGGGTTCACCTGGAACCCTACCGGACTTTCCTTGGGATCTTGTTGGGTTTAGGGTTAATTGTAGCCGCTGATTGGCTGATCAGCCGCCGTGGAAAAGTAGATCTGGGTGACCTGGAAGGTGCGGACGCCCAGAAAGCTCTCCTTATCCTGGGTATTATGACAGCTCATTCCTTTGCGGAAGGAATCGGGGTGGGGGTCTCGTTTGGCGGCGGCGGAAAACTTGGTTTGTTCATTACCGCGGCAATCGCCATTCATAACATCCCTGAGGGATTGGCTGTCAGCCTGGTACTTGTGCCCCGGGGCACAAAAGTTTGGAAAGCTGCCTTATGGGGTGTTTTCACCAGTCTTCCCCAACCATTGATGGCGGTACCCGCTTTTTTGTTTGTCAGCGCTTTTGAACCTTTCTTGCCGGTGGGCCTGGGCCTGGCTTCCGGGGCAATGATCTGGATGGTCTTTGCCCAGTTAATTCCGGATGCCCTGGAAGATGCTTCAGCCGGGGAGGTCGGCATCGCGGTTACCCTGGCTTTTGCGGCTCTGCTCGCGTTCCAGGAATTTGTGTTGGTTTTCTAGTCTCTACCTTTTCAACAATTTCACTCATGCTAATATCCTCCTCTTTCTGTCATCGCGCCCTTCGATACCCCTTCGTCTTCCACTTCGCTCCCGCTTGGTGTCCGCTCAGGGTACTCGGGATGCCTGTTTTAGGGAAATTGCCACGCATGCCTGCGTGTGACCTGCTCGCAAAGACAGAAAAAAACATCATCCTTCCCTTCCCCCTCGTACCTGAAATACGGTTATAATCGGGAAGGTGTTTTTGTTGAATGGAATTGAAAAATAATTAAAAAGTTGCTGGAGAAAATACGTGCCGAATGTAAAAACCCTTGTTTTCGACCTGGGTAAAGTGCTAATTGATTGGGATCCAAGATACCTGTACAGGAAGTTAATCCCTGACGAATCAGAAATGGATTTCTTCCTGGCTGAAATTTGTTCCCCGGAATGGAACGCTCAAATGGACAGGGGAAAATCATTCCAGGAAGCGGTTGACGAACTGGCGGTTGTTTACCCAAAATATTCGAAGCAGATTCAGGCTTATTACTCCCGTTGGGAGGAGATGATCCTTGGTCCTATCCAGGGCACGGTTAAGATCCTGGAGAGATTACGAGAAGCGGGATACCCATTGGCCGCTCTCAGCAACTGGTCCGCTGAGACTTACCCAAAAGTCGCCAATCGCTTTGCTCTATTAAAATGGTTTGACCCCCTGGTGATTTCCGGGGAGGTTGGTTTGATTAAGCCTGATCCAGAAATTTACAATTACCTGCTAAAGAAGATCAACAGAGAAGCAAAAGACTGTATCTTTATCGATGATTCTGAGTCAAATATCCGAACAGCGGAGGAGCTGGGATTTATCAGTATCCATTTTTCCTCCCCAGAGGAACTTGGAAGGAACCTGGAAGAGTTGGGTGTTCTTAAGAACGTACGCAACTAACCGCTCATACAGGTATTTATTAGTTTGCAGGGCACAGCTATGAATGAGATCAAAATCCCAAAGATTGACACAAATCTAATCCGACGGCTGCCATTTTATTACGGCTGGCTGATGGTGCCGGTGGCGGTTATTGCCCAGTCTGTTACAGGTGTGGGGCAGACCTATGGCGTTTCCGTTTTTAATCCCTCCCTGTTGGATACACTTGGCATCAGCCTCTCAGCGCTGACCGGGGCTTATATGGTGGGAACCCTTTTTGCCTCGTTTCCTCAAGCCTTCATTGGATCTCTGATGGATCGGTTTGGCATCCGCTGGGTAATGACAACGGTTGTTATCCTGTTGGGCGGCGCTTGTTTGTTTTTCTCCACTGTAAATTCTCTCTGGACTTTGCTGCTGGGATTTTTTCTATTGCGTCTGCACCATCAATTCTTTGCTTAATTTCTCCAGGATTGTTCCTAAAAATAATGATTAATATCGGCAGCATGATAATCCAGACCAGCAAACCTAACCGGGCATAAGCTGCCCGCCAACCCAGTCGGTTGAT
>Ga0255385_10002_pt2 | contig 25976 bp, 14 predicted proteins | sample ANMaggSeSYBR01G3_FD_182103 | JGI IMG/M metagenome (GOLD analysis project Ga0255385, IMG submission 182103) | Sediment cell enrichment communities from methane seep in Santa Monica Basin, California, United Staets - ANME aggregate JGI... | ecosystem: Environmental > Aquatic > Marine > Cold seeps >...
TACACCGTTGCCATTGTCGTCATCGTTGCTTTCGGATTCAGTACGTATGACATTGATGTGTTTGCTATTGGTGTTTCCGGCAGCATCAGTGACATTTGCATAAATCAGGTTTGCACCAGTGGAAAGGGATATGGTTGTACTGAATATACCATTTACTTGTTCTACTGCTACATCGTTTACTGTTACACTTGGGGGTGAACCTGTACCATTAACAGTGCCGATAACTTTGACAGAATTTTCTGTGGTAGAATACCCGTTGGGTGGGGAGGTTATGGTGATATTGGGCGCTACGTTATCGATGTAGAACTCCCATGATTTGTTGTTTGTGTGCCCTTCGTTATCCGCAACATTGAATGTGACATTAAGGGTATCACCATGGTTGTATACCGTTGTGATCGTAGGTGTGAAATTGAATGTAAATCCAGAGCTTGTATTTGAAAGTAGTACCTGCTCACCTTCCACTTCCATTTCGGCGCTGCTGGTATTGATCCCGGACCCTCTGTCAGTTGCTTTGATGCTGATTGTGGGTTTTGTATTGTTTGTGAATGACTGGGGCATGTTGTCTGAGAGTATGGGAGGAGTTGTGTCGTTGACAAATAATGTGATACTCACGCTGGTGTTTGAATTGCCAACCTTGTCAGTGGCGTTTATCGGCAGGTAGTATGTGCCATTACGTGCACCTGTTGCATTTGTGATTATCCAGTAGGTGCCGCTGGAGCTAGTCATTGAAGCAGTGGCTGACCCGCCGATTGTTGAGAGGTTTATGGAAACACTATTGATGCCGCTGAAACTGTCTGTGATGGAAACAGACAGGTTGATTGTATCGGTACCATCGGACTCGATTGTTGCCGGAGTTGCATCCGGGTTGGTGACGGTCGGTGCATCTCTGTCAACAGTGAATAACCAACTGTGGTTCAGGATATTGCTGTTGTTGTCTGTGGCATTTACTGAGACATTAATTGTGCCATTACTATATGGCACAGAAGTGATGTTCTGGATTCTGTAGCCATTGGTTGTTGTGGTATTTGTGAATTGAACTAATGAGCCGTTTATAATCATATTTATGGAAGAAAGATTTACACCACTTCCACTGTCAGTTATATTTACTGCTACGGCTGTTGTGGCATTGGTGGTGTGTGAATTGTTGGCAGGGAATTCACCACTGGCAGAAGGTGGTGTGTTATCTATTGCATAAGAAATCACCAAAGCAAACGGCTGTGTCCCATGTGGGCCCGGTGGGATATTTGTACCGTTTACTTTTATTGTATATGTTCCAACTGACGGGGATGAAAGTTTAACCTGTTCGACATTATTCACAACATCCGGTGCACCATTTCCATAATATATGCCATCAGGGCCTGTTACTGTTAAGTCCAGATTATTTACTAAAGTCATCCCTACAAAAACAGCGGCTGGAGCATCAGTCCAGACAAGCGTTATTTTCAATGTTTCAGATGTATCATTGACACAATATGTTACATTCCACGATTCAGATGCATCAAGGCTGATGTCATCATGATAACACATGATTTGTGGCGATGCAGGAAACAGGGAGTTTTCAATGTCCACGCGTCCCCAGCCCTGCTCATCGGATGAAAGATCCGCCATATCGACAGCGCCGTTTATTAAAGTCGCTTTTAACAGGGCTGCACTTGGTGAGATGGATTCGTTTTCTACATAGTACTGCCTGATAAGTGCAGCAGTACCGGCAGTTAATGGTGTTGCCATGCTTGTACCACTTGCATATGCATAATATGAGTTAACAACACCCCATTTATAAGTGGCATCTGACATGGTCGATCGTGTGGAAATAATGTAAGTACCAGGTGCAACAACATCGGGTTTTATCCTATTATCATCTGTAGGTCCTTTGCTGCTGAAATCTACAATTTCATCTATATTATCAGATTTACTACCGTTGGATGGTCTATCATTTTCCGATGCGCCAACTGTAAGTGCATTTTTAGCTGTGCTAGGCGGGATTATACTACCAGTTACTCCTTCATTTCCAGCAGCAAATATAATTAACATATCTGGATTGTTCCACATGAAATCATCAACATATTGTGATTGTGATGTATAATTACCAAATTCGGTCTTACCGCCAGAACCCCAGCTATTGCTGTGGATTTTAGCACCATCATCGTATGCATCTTGGAACAATGGCGTCAGTGGGATTGGAAATAATAATTTTCCATTATATGATGAGTTGGTGCCATCGTACTGCATTGCCTGAAAAACAAGTCGTGCTTCTGGTGCCATTCCCGCATACTGACCATTTGAACATAAACCATTTCCCAGCACAGAACCTGCAACATGTGTCCCGTGACCATTCTTATCATCCGCATTACCATCCCACCATGGATATATTTTAATAATTCTTCCTTTGATATCTTCATGCATTGTCGTAGTAACACCAGTATCAAGCCCTGTATCAGCTACCGCCACAATCTGCCCATTGCCGGTCAGCCCATGAGTATTGCGTACATCATATACATTGGTGATATTTGCAGCAACATCATTCAATATCACAGGCTGGACATATTTTTCAATCCAGCTTACGCCATTTATGATAGCAATATCCGGTATTTTACTCCCATCGATCCTGACCCGCATTATATCACCTGCATTATCCACAATCTCGCCACCGAGCCTTTCGATTCCAGACAGCACACGCTCATTGTCATTTGCATCGAACAGCAAGATTATGATATCTTCATAGGTGGCCTCTTCCTCTTCACTTCCCTCCTGTGTCACAACACTTTCACCGACGGCGGTGGAAATAGCTGACGATAATGCAGGACTTATCCTGTATGAAGGCTGGTAAATCCCGATCCACTGCACCTTATCCAGTGATTCCACCAGAGATTTTTCAGATGGATCCATCCTTACAACAAAGGCATTGTTAGGTACATAATCAAAAATAACTGCACCGGTATCACTTACCGCCTGTTTCCATTCTTCGCGTATATAGCCGGAAAATTGCACAATATAATAACCTTCAACATCACCTGGATACTGCGATATTGATAGTATTTCCGCACTAGCAACAGCAGGTTGTGGTATCGATGTGTCAAATTGTGCATTTTTTAATAAAATCGCATTCCTGTTGTATAATCCCTTATCGATAGGTACTTCGGCTGGATCCGGGGACCCGGCTGCACTAATTCCAGTAAGAATCAGTAAAATAATTAAAATGGGTGTTAGTATTCTTTTTGCTCCTTTCATAAACGTTACACTCCATCAAGATTTTATAACTACTTCAGTAATAAATGTAATTAAAGTACTTAGCACTATAGGACTATTGCCGCATATAATTGTTACAGTGGAATGAGACAAAATGAGATTACTGTATATCCTCACCGGTAACAAGTGAAAACTCACCTGTAAGTACAACCTTTAGGATATCCCCTTCTGTAGTGACATCATACCTGCTAAAACCACGCTCTAAACCATTCAGAGCCAGTTCATTAATATGTGCCGCACTCTCAGCAGACGGATAATAATAAAGAGTCGTTCTGGTAAATGAGCTGTCATCATTCCTATGCAACCCCATGTAATACAGGTCCGCAAATGCAACCAGGGAGTTCACAACCTGGTATTCGGAATAATCATCAGAATAATTAAGCACAGGACTAAATGTATCATAAGCAGTTGGTGGAACAGCAAAGCTGTCAATGATGGATAAAACAGCTTCTGCTGATTCGCGTGTTGGTGCAAAAATTGTCGGCTCGCCCATGATATTAGTACCGGCAGTATCGGTTCGTAACAGGAGCAGGTACTGGTTATCACTGGAAGGTAACCCGATATATTCAAAGGATACTGCTTTTGGGGTCATAGTGCTAAGCAGCAGGAACTCATTGTTAAAGTCCTGGGCAAAATATATCTGTTTGGAAGAGGTTAGATACAGGTTGTCTACTTCGTCCTTATTCCGCACATAAACTGTGGTCAGGTTCAGGGGTAACTGCTCGTTCCATAGTTCCAGGGCAGTGGATTCGATATATTCCACATCCAGGAATTGGGCAGCATAGGTTTGTGGATTTGACATTTGCAGCCCGTCTGCGATAGAATTAAAGCTGTGGAATACCTGCTTTCCGCCAACATTAAAATACTCATTCTGTGGAGTATTGATGTCTGGTTGGTTATTATCCTGGTCACTTGGATCGTCAGAGCTTATGAAATAAGCAACAGAAGATAGGATCATTGACAATATCATAAATGCAGCTATGAACTGGACTCCTATTTTTTGATTCATTTTCAACAGTTCCTCTTACTATGGTCATTAATGTTTGAGCATATATAATAATTGTTTGTTTTGTGATAATGTATACTGAAAAGTGATATTGTAAGCACCACAAAATATACTGTGCTATTATGTTTACATTCTTGTAAACTTCTAACTATTTTTAAAATATATACCCACATTGCAAAAAAGGTGAGGTAAAATATACTTCATATACAGCAAGAAAGTAAAATTATCTCTTCACCATTGCTTCGGCAATCCTTTCTGGTAATGTATTAAAATTGTCATTGATGCCTTGCAATAACTCTGTCTGTTTATTTAATGATCCTGTATGTTCAGTCAATACTGATGTGTTTTCTTTTAGGTCATTAAGCAACCCTGTATGTTCAGTCAATACTGATGTGTTTTCTTTTAGGTCATTAAGCAACCCTGTATGCTCAGATAAAATATTAACACCTTTGTCCAGCCTTTCACCAATCACCCGCATATCACCAGATATAACCCTGCCAAAAGGTGAAGGTAAAATAATATCTTCCTTTATTTCTATGGTTTATATTTCCGTATCTGGTCGCTTCACTTTTAAATCCAGAATAAATCCATCTATAGCGGATTCCAGCCCACCGGCCATTAACCCCATAGTGTCTACGCTAACATTAAAAACATACCCTGCCAAACCCCTGGACAATCCATAACCTTCTACTACCTTTCTATATCCTACCATATTGACATTGCCTTTAACAATGGCCTGGATGTTTTTTACATTATCCATTAGTACCTAATTGTATTTTAGAGTTTAATAGTTTTGCCTCACTCTCCAACCTTTTTTGAAATAATATTGAGCTAAACAAACAACCATGCTCGAATGCCCAATGCATTAAGCATGAAATAATACAAGATTAATATAGACAGATATTTCACAGATTTTCATAACAGTTCCAAATCAGAGAAATCTGTGTCTCAAAATTCCTGGTATCAGGATCAATTACCATTTAATTTGAAGGGAATACGTTCCTGTCACTTCTTCAATCTCAGCCACATTTGAGATCAAGGGATATTTTCGCACCAGATAATCAAAATAAAACAGATAGAATAATTATTCGGATGTCATAAAGCTTATATATATTGTACGTATTTATACAACAATGCATATTATTGTACATTGAACACAGGTGATATTAATGATCGAATTTATCCGGAAAATCACAGCAGGAGAAAACCTTACATCAGAAGAATCAAGATCAGCCATCAATAGTATATTCACTGATGCCACCGACGCCCAGATAGGAGCATTCCTCACAGCCCTCAAAATGAAAGGCGAAACAGCACAAGAGATTGCAGGCATGGCCATGGGTATGAAAGAAGCCGCAAACACCATCAACCCAAAGGTCAGCGGCACACTTGTTGATACATGCGGCACAGGCGGCGATTCATCCCATACCATCAACATCAGTACAGCCTCAGCCATCATTACCTCGGCTGCCGGAGTGCCTGTAGCAAAGCACGGCAACTATTCAATCACATCAAAATCCGGAAGTGCGGACGTATTAAAAGAACTGGGCGTTAAAATAGACCTGCCGCCACAAAAAGTTGAAGAATCCATAGAAAAGGCAGGTATCGGGTTCATGCTGGCCCCTGTATTCCATCCATCCATGAAACGTGTGGGCGGACCAAGAAAGGAACTGGGAATCAGGACAGTGTTCAACATCCTTGGCCCATTGACAAACCCTGCCAATGCCAGCTCCCAGGTCATAGGCGTATTTGATGAATCGTTATGTGAGACCATGGCGAATGTCCTGAAGATCCTGGGAACCAGGCGGGCCTTTGTGGTGCATGGAAGCGGCCTTGATGAGATATCCAATATCGATACCACTACTGTGTCAGAACTAAACAGCGGCAACATCCGGACTTATTCACTGTCCCCTGAAGAACTGGGGTTCGACAGGGCAAAAATAGCAGATATCAGGGGCGGTACACCACAGGAGAACGCTGCTGATATTGTCAAGATATTACAGGGGAAGAAAGGACCAAAAAGGGATATCGTGGTCATGAACTCTGCCGCAGCGCTGGTCGTGGGTGGTAAGGCATCTGACTTGAAAGATGGTGTGGAACTGGCACAGCAAACCATTGACAGCGGCGCAGCCCTGGAGAAACTGATAATTTTTGTGGGAGTGGCAGGCGACACCGGGCAGCTTGGAAAATATATTGCATAGGATATCTCATAGAATATGACTGATTGAAGGAGTTTTTTGTAGTTTCATGAACAAAATGGAAAATGACCGGATGCAGCAATACCAAACCTTGCCTTTTCCCAGGGTCAAGATATGCGGAATGAAAGACCTGGATTCCATAATGACTGCTGTGAAGTACGGGGCTGATGCAGTAGGTTTTATAACCGAAGTACCAGTCAGTACGCCGCGAAAGATAGACCGGGAAACAGCCAGGGAACTGGTAGCCTCCACACCTCCATTGGTAAGTACAGTGATGGTCTGCATGCCGGACAACCTTGAAAATGCCCTTGAACTGGCCAGATTTGTTCAGCCTGATGCGGTGCAGGTGCACAGTTCCATGTCACGAGAAGACCTCAGGGCTCTCAAAGAGATTACTGGTGTGAAGCTCATCAAGACCATACATATTGATGGCAGAACTGATGTGGGTACTACTGTGGATGAAATAAACGGACTGGACAATATTGCAGATGCAATTTTGCTTGATACTAAAATAGACGGTAAAACAGGGGGTACAGGGATCGTTCATGACTGGGCCAGGAGTTTCGAAATTACCCTGAACTCGTCCCTGCCTGTCATACTGGCAGGGGGTCTAAATCCCGGTAATGTGGCAGATGCTGTCAGGACTATACGGCCCTATGGCGTGGATACAGCCTCGGGAGTTGAGACCGGGGGTGTAAAGGATGAGGATAAAGTAATGATGTTCATCAATAATGCGAGGTCAGTTCAATGAATTCAACGAACGCAACAAGTGCAACGAACACAACGAACAGCGTGCAGCTTGACCTGACTAAGACGCAATTCTGCGAACTGGCAGCAGGGGAAAGACCCGCCATCATCCAGTTAAGTGCAAATATTCCTGCACCCTGTACCCCGTTCCAGTTGTACAGTGCCTTAAAGGAAAAAAACAGTAGGGCATGCAGGTATTCGTACATCCTGGAATCGTTCCTGGAATCTGTGGGAAAGGAACAGCGTCATGCCCGTTTCTCCTTTGTGGGTTCTGACCCTGATGCAGTGGTTACAGTAAAGGACAGGAGAGTGACACTGGAATATCCGGCACAGACTCCTATGATACAGCATGTAAAAGGAAACCTTGCACAGGTATGTTATACTAATGGGAATAACGGGACGCTGGAAGGTGAGATCAGGCCGGGATATGATACACTGGATGCTATACGTTCGTCATTTCCGGCAAGTGGTGCAGTATTCCTGAACAGTACATCCTTTGACCGCCAGACATTCATGGGTGGCGCTATCGGGTTTAATGCTTATGACCTGGTGTACGACTGCTGGCTGGACAGGGCGCAGGCCCATACATCGGATTACCCTGACGCCCAGTTCGCACTGGTAAGCAAAACCGCTGTTTTCGACCACCTGAGAGATACTATACATGTAGTGTTAACTCCGTTTATCGGGGAAGATGATGATGCCACGTTTATCTACCACCAGGCTGTTGAAGATGCCGCCAGCATGCTGGCTTTGATACATGAGGCAAGGGAAGTTGAATTCTCAATAGATAATGCATGCCCAACTGATGATCCTTCATGTAATATGACAAGGTCACAATATGAAGATTCTGTGAAAAAGGCAAGGCAACATATCATTGATGGTGATATCTTCCAGGTAGTGCTGTCACGCCGCTATGAGATCGAGCTGGAACAGACACCGGTAGAACTTTACCGGCGGCTGCGTGAGGTGAACCCAAGTCCATATATGTACCTGTTCGAGTTCGATGGTACAGGTATTATAGGTGCCAGTCCCGAGACCCTGATGACCGTACATAACAGGAAGTTAATAACCAATCCCATTGCAGGAACCTGCCCCAGGGGCTCCACGCCCGAAGAGGATGAAAAGCTGGGGCAGGAGATGCTGGGTGACGAGAAAGAGCGATCAGAGCATGTTATGCTGGTGGATCTGGGGCGCAATGATGTGAGAATGGTAAGCGGACCAGGGACTGTGAAGGTTGAAGATTTCATGAGCGTACTGAAGTACTCCCACTTACAGCATATCGAAAGCACGGTGACCGGAATGCTGCGTGATGACTGCGACCAGTTCGATGCGGCAAGGGCCATATTCCCGGCAGGTACGTTATCCGGGGCACCCAAGATACGGGCTATGGAAATTATCGATGACATGGAGACCACTGCCAGGGGCATCTACGGCGGCGGAGTAGGGTACTATTCCCTGGACGGGAATGCAGACTTTGCTATTGTGATACGTACTGTCATCATGAAGGATGGGAGGGCATACATCCAGGCCGGGGCCGGTATTGTGGCTGATTCGGACCCTGCATATGAGTACAATGAGACCGAGCGGAAGATGGCTGCCATGATGAAAGCTATCGGGGGTAAAGCATGAGGGTCCTGTTCGTGAACAACAAGGATTCCTTTGTGTGGAACCTGGTGGATTATGTGTCAATGTTCGAGCCAGATACTGTTGTGGTACCAAATACCATCGGCCCGGATGAGATTGGGATGATTGGGGCTGATGCCATAGTGATCTCGCCAGGGCCCGGAAATCCGCATAATCCGGCTGATATTGGCACTTGTATTGATATAATTAAAACATTCGGGCCTGAAATACCCACATTGGGCGTATGCCTGGGTCACCAGGCAATTGCTGTGGCCTACGGGGCAAGGGTTATCCATTCACCATCCGGCCCGGTGCACGGCAAGACTTCAGAGGTCACACACTGTAAAAGCGGTATATATGAAGGGCTTCCCTCTATCATAATCGGGGGCAGGTATCATTCACTTGTGGTGGATGAGACCAGCCTGCCCGATGAATTGGAGGTCACTGCCAGGACCGGAGATGGGATCATTATGGGGATAAGGCACAGGGAATATCCTGTGGAGGGGGTACAGTTCCATCCCGAGTCTGTGCTTACATGTACTACAGGGAATGATGGATTAAAGATCATTGAGAACTTCCTGGAAATGGCAGGCAGGGGGAATAAGGGCAATTAGGTATTGCCACGTTATTTACGTTTCTTTGAAAGTTGGTTTCAGTGATCTTAACCATGCGTTTTCCCGCTAATGGCTAATAGGCGAGAAAAATATTGCACATGCTGCAACGCCTGTATTCACAATTATGCATAATCGAATATCTGATCCGAAGAAGATATATTGTTTTACCGGTCAATCTTATTCAAATGTGGATATCCTTTTTAAGGATATCATCAATTTTATCATAAACTTCAGGTTTTATATAGTTATTAACATCTAACAATCCAGCCACCCCATCATCCAGTAATTTATCAATAGCCTTACCTGTAGCCAGTTTGCTGTGATCCCACTTACAGAGCGCTGGCTTGAATCTTTCAACCAGATGTTCGCTAATTACCTGAATGACTTTTTCACTGTCTGGCATTTTCGCTTCAATTTCAACTTCATTGTGATGGATGTTCTCATTTCCAATACTATACATAACAGAATCAATCGCCAGTTCAGCAAGGATTGGACCGGTATTTGCATTCTTATAAACAATGTTTCTGATCTGCCTGGAAGTCACTCGATCCTGAATAACCTTCAATCCCACCCCAGTCATTACTTCTCGTGGAGTAATTAAATCGAAATCCTCAGGAAGGTGAGGCAATTCAAACCCTTCTTCCACTAATTTGTTAAATATATTAATCAAACTTTTCTTAGACCATGGCCCTTCGATCTCTAATCGTTCCACACTCCCCCACCCGGTAAGGTAAGATGGTCCTTTAAGAGTTATCCATTGTTCTGTACCGATCTGCCTCAACCGCAAGGCTATTTTTTTATTATTCAAGAAAGTATCAGGGGTATCAAAGTAAATATCATGAATCTTGCTGGAATCCTGTGGAAGCAGTCTATAATCTTCGATCCCGGTAAGACTGGCTACCTGACCGACAATCTCCTGTGGATTTTCCGAACAGATGAGAAGGGTAGCTTCAAGCTCTTGATTTTCCTTATTTTGGGTATTTCTTGTCATACTTCTTCATTACATACTGCATTTGAGTCCCCCAGGCACCTAAAAAGAAAATAATGACCGGAAATATGAGAAGGATAGGATTGTTATATGTCTTAAATAAATCCGGGCAGAAAGTCCAGATCATGAAAAGCGTTAGGAGCGTTAGGAGCGCAGACACAATGAGGCTGTTGATGCACGCTACCATCTCCACCAGACCGCCTTTTCCGAAATTGAAGATATTTTCTCTTTCATGGTGATGTTCCTCATAGGGGTCAAAATATAGATATGGCAATTTCTCTGCATCGTTTTGTTCTACAAAATACTGCCGGATTCTCGCCACTGCATTAAGGAACTTATCTGTCTCAATATTGCGGTGGGTCATACGCACCAGTGTAATGATGCCAAATAACAATAATACTGCGAATCCTACAAAGAATATAAAGTAGACATTACCATCCTGCAGACCAATTTCGTTTTTCAGAATGGCTATTAACGCAACGGGCACGGCTGCTGTGAGGGTTATAAAGAAATCAACACGCCTTTCACCAAGTTCCTCATTCTTTAAGAAAGACTCAGCCATGTGGTTATATTCTTCCAGCAATAACTTTTCGAACGATTCGTTTGAGCTTTGATCATTCATGAGGCTTCACTTTATTAATATAGCTTATATTAATAAAACATTTGGCTGATCGCTGTTTTGTTTTGGTAACTTCTTATTTTTCATAAGATTGCCAACTTTCTGCTTTCATCAATGCCTTAATTGATGCTTATTTATCTATTCATCTTAATCATTATATTCCGCGGCTCTGCTGCGGTTGGGTGTGCCGGCGCAACGTTTGACTTTAGCTTTTTTTTCTAAGTTATCTAAGATTATGATTATTTTCTTCATTTTATAGTTCGGGCAATGAAACCATTGTTCGTAGCGACTGCCCCAGAAAATTGAGTATGATGAAACATGGCATGTCGTTTCAAAATGGTCAGGTTACCCGTCCCGGAGCTGCTGACTGGGTGCAGGTGCTGCTGATTGGGGGGCATTGAGGGGAACTACATTATTAAATATTTCCTTGATAACAGCGAATGCGCCTATGACAGTAGTTGTGAAGGTAAGAAATAAATTCACCTGTCGCTCGCCAAGTTCCTCATTACGCAAGAATGAATCGGTCAGGTGCTTGTATTCTTCAAATAGAAAATCTGCTGAATCCATTTAGCTCTTCTTTATACTGACATTATATTTTATAACTCAAAGGACATAATCGCCCCATTAAGGATTTACATTTAGGGGCTAAGATTCAAAATCAACTCTTCTATATCTTCATTAACCTTAACACCGGAATGTGTAATGATAGTTATTGGACAATCTACTTCACTTTCATAAATAAATTCGAATCTAAATTCTGACTCTTGTGACTCTGGTGCAAGAATAATAATGGCTTGAGTTTTATCTGAGTTATAGAAAGGATTTTCAGGATTTTCAGACCCATTTATTTTCAAAGAAACTCGCCCAACTGAAATTTCTGAATATATTATCTCTTGCCAATCGATTGGTTCAGGTGATCTGATAAAGAAACCTATTGTTCCATTATCATTTCCCAATCTATAAATCTTTAAATTATCTGGTAAGGGTCTGAATCTCAGGTTGCTGATATTTTCCGAGATAACTTCAAACATAGAATCAACATTTGAAGCTGTTTCATTCATTAATCTTTTTGCTGCTTCTATTTCTTCTCTTTTCGCAACTCCTTGTTTTTGTGCATATTCCAATTCCTGAAGTATGAAACGTTTTTGTGCATATTCTTCTAGAATTATTGCATATTCTTCTAGAGTTCTTCTATCTGGTTCTGTTATTATTTGGTCTGGATATAATTCATCGAACACACTTCCTGCAATCATATCGTCAAAGCTCTCAAATTTTGAAGTGATGAAATTTAAATTAAATAATAAAGAATCTTCTAAATCTTCTGTAATATTACTACTAAAAACCTTCATTTCATACATTTTTTCAGGATCTAAAGGATTATTGAATGAAATATAAAAAATATCATCATTTTTGAAGATCTGATCAAATTCATCTTTTGCAACTCTTTCATATAGGAAAAGGAATGGTTCCTGGTCACTTTTTATTATCTGAACCTGCCTTATTTCTTCATGAAGTTGGCCATTCGTATCATACACCCCAACATAAAGATGATTTTCCTCGTTACAAAACATTTCCTTAATATAGCTTCTGTTGAACCGAACAGCAAGATCATAACCTCTGAACACAGGTTTTTCCCCATCATTCGGTGAACTCCAAAGTACATATGGTTTCAAACTATCCGGAGGGCTTCCAGTCTGGAAAAAGGCTTCTTGTGTGAATTCAGTTGTCGCAAGCTCCCTAGCGATTAAATCATAGATTGGTTTGATAAATAGCTCAACTTCCTGGGGGAGATCTAAAGGTAAGCGTTCTGGAATAACCAGTAAATTTACTACGATCCTGTAGTGCGAATTTGGATTCAATACAATTTCGTCTTCAAATATACTCAATTGAGAAGTCTCGCAAAGTCTGTTCTGTTCTGCTTCACGTTGGACTTCATCATAGTCAAGATAGCATATGTTTGAAAGGTTACAGGATGTACCTATTTGAATACATTGAAATGGTTCTCCATTTAGTGCAGTTATTGTTATTTTGGTTCTATCTTTATATCTATTTATTTTCAAATCTCCAACTTCGACTTTGGTAGCACAAACATCATCAGGGAACTTTGGTTTTTTCTGATAATATTTCATAATATTCAAAACCAGATTTTCTTTTCCGGATTCAGAATCTTTTCTCAGACTATAATTCTTGTTTTCAAGACTTTCAAATTCTTGAATGAGTCTGTCCAATCCTTCTTTCCATGAGTTTATATCTTTTGCATATTCATCCAGATACCTAGACCTTTTTAGTTCAATTTCACCTTTATTTGTTCTACAATATCCATCAAAGGTGAATGTTATCTCTTTTGCAGGAGTGGGAAGAGTTATCGATAAAGATGATGCTGATAAAACTGGCAGTGGGCTTACTTTTTCCATTTCATCGAGGAAGCTATGAAGTGCTTCGTAGTTATTATGCCGCCAGAGATCTATGACGTTTTTCTTGAATTCTTGCGGTTCAGAAATCTTAGATTTTCCTGATATTTTTTTATCCATAGTTAATCCAGGCAAATATCTTCTTCGCTGAATTTCTATGATTTTCAGGTCACTGCCATTTATTCGAATGCCATTTATTTCAAGACCATCATTTTTTTCACCAGGTTCCGTTTCTTTAAAGTCGATACATCGGGGTTCTGGTTTATCAATTATACATGTTCCAAAATAGGGGTGAGCTGTCAGAAAACCATCAATATAATCTGTGTTACCCATTACAGTTGTTGGAGATTCTCCTGAAAAATTTAATCCTAATTCCTGCCTGCTAATAATTTTCGTCAAATTGTTGGCCGTCCCCCACCTTCTCACTTCAACATCCTGGTCGGACAAACGGGTCTGATTATTTCTTTCTGTGGTTTGATATCTAGGGGACCTTCTCACTTCAAAGCTCTGGTTAGGCGAATGGGCAGTATGGGCAAAGGGGCTTTTTGTCCACAAGCGGACACGTCTTGCACCAGGAGTACTAGTATCTGATGGTTCGTTATCTGCCAGCCACACACCTTTTAGCTTCTTTTCGCCAGTTCCCTGAGTATCATAAATTAATTCCCAATCAGTATTATCGTTATTCCATTCATTCCCTTCATGCTTGAAAATTTGGATTCTTTTAAGGTTGGGTTTGAATTTGAATTTTCCCACTTTATATGAGAGCATTACTGCTGATGTATCCCTGAAGAAAGATTCTGTGCGATCATTTATCGGATGTGTAAATGAGATCAATGGCCTTGAATCAAGAGATACAACTTGTGAAGATTCGGCTTTTTGGCTACGAGCTTCATCATTTAAATCTTTGTAATTATCCAGGATATATTCTTTGCTACCATGGTCGTTTCCGATAGATATTTCTGATAGTGGTGATTCTATTTTTGGTGCAACAGGCTCTTCCCAATGAAATTTAAATTCTTCTTCGAAATCTGGCAAGGGCAATGGCAAATCGACTTTAACATTTACAGAAGTGTCTACTATGAAGGGAGTCGGGCCTTTTGTTAACACATCAGCTCCTGCCCCTATGTTTAGAGAGAAACCAGGTACAGATAGGCCGATACATGCTTGCAATCCAAGTGATCCTTCTACTTGTTCGGGGCACCAGCCAAGGAGTGCTGTGCCACCTATCGTTGCCTTAAATTTAATCTTTACAACTTCATAGTTAAATTCTTCGTCAATCCCAATGTAAGCTCCCATCTTCATCTTGTTGTTGTCCAGCATCAGATAGGCATTTGCATTAAAAAGTTTCAGGATTGTTCCCTGTATGCGGCGGTCTTCCGGCTGGTCCTGTCCAAGATATATATGCCAAAGGGTTATGTCGTTAAAGTTGAAGAATGCTTCAAGTCCTCCATAAGCATCAAGGACATCTTCAACGATTTCTGCCTGGGCCTCGACATTCAATTGAATGGTTTTTGCATTCCCATCAAGAATAGCGAGCATGCGAAGCGGTGGTTCTGCATCAGGTTTCAGCCCTGCCAGGAAAAGAGCGCGTCCTTCGATCACGACCACAGGACCGGGGAGCATGAATGCAAGTAGTGCCTTAACTCCTTTCACATAGCCATCAGCTGTTGTGATCGTGACGCCAGCACCGAAAGCAAGGGCGTCCCTCATAGGATACCATTTTGAAGAATGCTCAACTCCTACCTTTGGAGATCGCTTATACCAGTCGTAATACCAGTTTTCCTCAGGTGCTCTCTTGGGAAATACATTGTATCCAAAGAGCCCTTTTACTCCTTTGAGAGCGAGTCCTGACTGACCAAGCGGGATGCCTGATGGCAACTCAACCCCGAGATAGATGTAGAAGAAGGGATAAGGAGGATTCTCTTCATTTATACCTACCAGCATCCCGGCTTCTGCACTGAATCCCACGGTTGGGAGGTTTAGTTCAAGGTCTCCGCCAAATCCTTTTATTGTGTCCTCGGTCAGGAAGTACGCGGATCCTTTGAAGTCCATTATCTGGGGGATGGAGTGTATTATTTCAATTCCTTTCAGGCGAAAATCAAGTGTTTCTAAAGTATTGCGGGGGTCCCAGAGTACTTTTGCCTCCTTCATAGAAGCACCGATTGGGAGCACTTCCACTAATTTGATGCTACCGGTGAAGCCAAACCATAGTTTCTCATCTTCTCTACCAAAGCCTATTTTGTTGAGTTCAGCCTTGAATCCGTAGAGGTCAAGTATGGCCTGATCTTTGAAATCAATCCACCCGCCTTTGATATCGACAAAAAAGTTATTTAAATCATTCTTTTTAATTCCAACTTCCAGCCCTTCAACTGATGCTTCAGGCCATGTTACTCCTTCACTACTATAGAACAATGGTTGTATGACCCCGCTCACTTCGATGGATGTCTTTTCGAAGTTATTTATAAGTGCAATACTCTGCACTTTCATATTGAAAAGGTCTTCTTTATTTAGGATAATGGGTTTGTCTGGTTCTGTGCCTTGAATGATAACTTGGAAATTACCTTTATCAGAAATTCCTAATTCAATATCCATAGGATCATCGAAAAACGGTAGTATCATCCCTCCGGTGATGTCTGAACCTGTAAGACGATTCTTCTCAAAGCTAAGGCTTATATTTCGAATACCACCTTTTAAATCAAAAAGTTTAGCGTCCATAACTTGACCAGAATAATCGTAAACAAATTTACTATCTTTGTAGAATAATGGCCAGCTTGCTGTTACAGAACCCGTAAAACCATGACGACTGATTGAAGCATTTTCAAAAGTAATATTTGGAAGATCTATTGACCCTATGAGGTCTGGTGGGAATTTAACAGATGCTCTCCCTAGTGAGATTTCAGGTTCATCTAGATCGAAATTGAAGGAAATGTTTTCAGCTTCAATTACTATTCCACTATCACCTATCATGGCAGGGCCGTTGAGTGAGATGATTGGAACAATCGGTGAGCCATCATCCATTTTAAAAGGATATATTATGTCGAGTTTACCAAATCGATCAACGGTCAAAATAATGGGGTAATCTCTTGCTTCCTGGGGTAAACTATTAATAATATGGTCATATTTAATTTCGATTTCAACGTAGTCATCATCACCTGCATCTTCCCATGCAGGTTTTAGTATATTTTTTGGGAGTTGGATTGTAAAATTACCGACTGACATTCTAAGTTTAAAATCCTCTTGAAGCCAAGCTTCAACGCGCCCCAGATTGTCATAAATGAGCTTAATATCCGGGAATTGAGGAAGTAATAGTTCAATAGTTGGGTCACCATCATTTTCTGGATCTATGGCGAGGTCTGCCATAAAATATATGCCATTATGGATAGTTCGTACCCGATAATCGGTAATGCCGATGCGATCGAAAATGTTGTCTTCTGGGAATTGAAATAAGTCTTCTGGTGTAATATTAGCTTTGAAGACTTGGCTTATAGGAATGAAATAATTTCTTGGCATATGACGACTCCTATGACGGATTTTCCCTTACTATATCTATCGAGGGGATTGTTGCATCTACTGGTTCAAATTTAACATTTTCTATTTCGATTACATTTGAATTCACAAGGTATATCCCAACACCTTTATATCTAATAATCACATCTTTGATTAAAAATCCTCTAGAAGGTGTTGTATTCAATCCATCCAGCTTGAGACTAGAACCAACATAGGTTTGGGAACCGACTCGAATTGACTCTGAGGAGTAGTTATTTTCAAAAATAACATTTGTTAATTCAACACCATTTATATCGCCTATCGTGATTGTTTCAGTTGTAATAGCTGTCTCCTGATTGATATAGACTGCTGATCCATGCCTTATGGCAGAATTATTTCTAAAAAGAATATTATCAGAGGAAGTACCTTTGATCTTGAGAATTGAACCGTCTAAGGTGCATAGAGAAAAAGAGTACTTCTGGATGAATGCACTAATGTAGTCCCATGGATGCTCCATAGGATCTATATTATGAGTAAGAGGTTTTGCACCAGCACAATAAATTGCACCGCCGTCTCCACCACGATGATGACCGGATCCTCCATTTCTTGTTTGATTATCTTCAAAATGGTTTCCTTCTTGAATTATGAGATGACTATTGCGAATAGAAATACCTCCACCATTTCGAAATGCAAAATTACCTCTAAAGACGTTCCCCGGAGCAAGAGTTACCCTACTACCACAAGTGGCTCTTAAACCACCTCCATCCTCAGTCGATTTATTCTCAGCAATTAGATTGTCTCGTAGAGTTATGTCAGGATAATCAACAGGCCAAAAGCAAACATAAATCCCTCCACCACCACCAGGTGGTTTGTTTGGCTCATTTCTGAATATTCGATTCCTGAGGATATTATTCTCTGTAATCCTGACCCTACAGCCAGCCATACAAGAAATACCGCCTCCATTTCTGAAAGCAGAATTATTTTCAATTCGGTTACTCTCAATTGAGTATATGCCAGAAAGTAAGTGGAAACCACCACCTATTTGATAACCCTTGTTACAATATAAAACATTTTTCTGAAATTTAACAATTCCCCCACCTTTTTCTGAGCCTGGATTCACATTTAAATATGTAGCACCATCGCTCTCACCTATTGCTCCAAATCCACCACCAAAAGTCGCTTTGTTTTTTATGACTACGGATTGATAGATATAGTTTTCTAGTTTACTGATTTTATCATCATAAACCTGAACCGCCACTGCACCGCCATAACCGACATCATCAACAGGTTTTGCATCGTTCTCTGCAAAGTAAGCATTACTAATACGAAATGTTGTATTGATTAAACAAATACCACAGCCTGCCTTCACTCCTTTGTTATTAATTAACAAAGTATCAAAATCATTCCCTATGATTGGGTGGTTCGATGGATTGAGATTATTTAAATCAGGAAGCTCAGATTCGGGTTGCAAAAGTTCCCCGATTGTCGAACATTCGGACCCGGTTAAAACAAAAGACAAGCAATCATTAACAAAAATGGCACCTCCTTTTAGAGCCGAATTACCCTGAAAAAAAGTTGATTCTATCAAAATAAACTGACAATTTATTATTTTGATAGCCCCTCCATTTCCATTTAGATCAATAAAAGATTGCCCAGCCCAATTTTCTTCAAAGCTGCAATTTCTCACATGAATATTTTGAGTATCCTTAATATTAATTGCTGCCCCACCTGTTAATGATTTACCTTCAGATAGCTTCAGACCTATAATCCAAAACCCATATTCTGAATAGTCGGAAATATTAACATCTAAAATAGATTTGTCGATTTGATTTGTATCTGGTTTTATTTCTGGAAGGTCTCCATTTTCTCTTGTTTGTCCGATAAGACTCATTGGACTATTTATAGTAATATTTGAACGAATCGGATTTTCTTTATCAATCCAAACGATGTCATTGGTTTCCGCATATTCCACCGCATCTCCAAGCGAAGCGTAGAATTCGAAATGTAAATCACTTGATTGTCCATATTCTGCGCCATCGTTCGTGCAGTCATCGGAAACACATCTCACATAATTAGAAGCCACAGCCGGTGCTAAGTGATTACGTGTAGATACAAGAGAATTGATGTGTCCATTTGAATCTGGTTTTAGAAGTTCAGGGCGAAGTCGGAGAACAATATCAACAGGATCACGATAAAAACCTAAAATATCAAGGACAGTAATTGATATACTGTCAGGATATGTTCCAATTTTATCACCAGCTTTTACACTTACTTCGAGCTCTAAAGTTGAATTTTGGTTAATCAGATCTGGACTAAGTTCTGCCCCTTCGTAAATCACCCATACTGGCGGTGGAAGCTCCAAAGGATATTCGGGATTCTTTTTTATGGCCTTATGAAAATCGACTTTTGGATTGACTTTGAGTAAAAGCCCTGGGCATTTTGTAACAAATGTAGTATCATCTCCACGTGGCGGTCCTACAGGTACATCTCCACCAATTCTACTGATAGTTCCTTCTAATATTGCTAGAACATCAACTGAAAGATAAGGTGGGGGGATTGTTATTTCCAATCCCGTCTGAAATTTTCGAAGACCTATTAACCCTGAGACACCAAAGGACTTTACATATTCTTCAGTTAAAGGAATGTCATTGGGAATCGGGAAGGCTGCTATCGGGTCATGCAATAAAGTGAGTATATTAGGCAATTCTTCCACTATATTTGACATTATTTATCTCCACCTGATTTTAGTGCGGTTATGACCTTGATGCCCGAGTCACAACTCATTCGATCATCCACTGTTCTAAGCTGACCTCGATAAGACCACGATTGTGAAGGATCGGCGTTCTCATCGGAAAATACCACTTCATTAACTCCAACTTCCCATTCCAACCAACCTTTCCCTGCAGTAAGTGATACATTATTCCAAAGTTTGTTATCAATATTCTGCCTTTGTATGCGAATCTGAGATGTTTCAGAGGGACATTGAACAACAAGTCTTACCGATACAGGATTTTCAGTTTCCGGCATTGCTGCATCGTTAGTGATTAAATCAATCCAGTTTGCTTCTAAAATAATGGGGGGTTCTGGAATTGAGCGATCAAGTCCTATTATAGAAACAGGGCCTGCGAAAGCACTTTGAATCTCCAATACTGATGTTTGGTCTCCAGAAGTTTGAACTTTATATCTGACTTTTTTCACGGCCGCCAAATAATATGTATATTCGATCCCACCTTCAATTCCATCATTTACCCAGGTCCACAAAGCAGGATTCGAGTCAAAAATAAGTATATTATTGTCCAATGTTTTGATAATGATTTTTACTGAAGTATTGTCAGGAACGAGAGGATTAAGATCCTTAATTTTAGAGTTAAATCCTTTATGATCAAGTTCAAATGCACTTGTCTGAATCAGTCTGAGATCAACATTTGAATCTTCATATTTCCGGTGAACTCCAATTAAAGAACTGTTTGAAAAATCCATATCCAAATCAACCTGACCGTTTTGAATTGTCAGAGGCTCATCACGACCAGGTGAATAACGAATTGCTCGTAATGTATTGTCATCCAGCCGAACAATCGCAACTACCGCAGAGCCTTCTGGCAGCAAAGAATCAAGCCCTAATATCTTTAAATCATCTACATCAATAGTGACACTGTCTTCGTCTAGAACATTAGGAAATGATAAGATTTGCTCTAAATCCGTGCTTTCTGAAAATAAATTTGCACTTAATAAAAACTCAATTGCACTAATGTTCAAATCAAAATTGAGATTGACTTCACCATTGTTAACTAACAATTCAATTTCGCTTCCAGGTTGGCGTGTAAGAACTATAGAGCCTTCTGTTTTATCGATAACCACCCTTATCGGTGTACCATTGGGTACAAGGGGATTAATCTGTCGAATCACTCGACCATCAAAACTAGTTAGCTCAGATGTTGTAATAAAAAGATTTGGGGAACTATCAGCCGCATCAAGTAAGCTCACAATCGTTTCTTCTTGAATAATATGTTCAAGTGGTCTTGGCAGTCCCACTCCATGGTAAATAACCTTAAGTTTTTTTGGGGAAAGTTCATTCAATTGTAATACTCTATAATTGTCTGGTCCACGGTCAAATTGATTATTGCCCCCCTCTAAACGATATATATGATATTTTTCTACTTGAGGGTCTATAGGTGGTGGCCAAACCAATACTGCTGATCGGTCATCAGGTATTGCCCTAAAAGATGATGGTTTCGCAGGCGGCGTCGTATCAACAAGATATACTGGCACGCTCGTATCAGACCATGGTGTCCTGTTCCCGGCACTGTCCAGACCTCGAATGCGATAGAAAAAGCGGTTTCTCCCCTTCCCAGGCAAGAGATCAGTGAATGTATTTCCGGAAACGGGTGTTGTTGTGACCAAATTGAATGCTTTTGCGTTGCCGGATAGATCTGACATTATCCGTAATAACTCATCATCTTTTAAAATCTCTTCATATTTAGGTGATGGATGAAGAGTTATGCTATCATCTTGACCTGGGAAATTCAAATAACCTGTACTTTCATTATTTATCCTTTTACGAGTCCTAATGTCAATTTGACTTTCTTCCAAGAAAATTGCAATAATAGGGAATCTGTTACCACCAAATTCAAACGCTCCGCCAATGTACTTATCCATTGAATCTTCATCAAGATCGACAGAGAATAAAACCGTCCCATCACCCGGTTCTTCAACATCAACAACAGTTACCTCTTGAAGATCAATGGAAGTCCGAATTATATCAATCACATCACCATAAAGTAAGATATTTGATGTATCTGATAAATCATCATAATGACCCTGCTTTAACTGCCAGTTATCATGATCCGCTTTAATTATGCTTCTATCCAAGGCTCGATAGACTTCATAATTGAGATCATCTGACAATGTATCCCATTTTAGGCTAAAGAATGATTTCCCATGATAATCAGGTGGTGTTGCATAACCGGGGAGATTAAAGTAATCTTGATTTATATCTTCAATGCGTTTTGGCTCAGGATAAGGAGAACCAGGTTTTGTGTTTGGGGGTGCCTTCAATGCAATAACCTGGACCGCTGGAGACAACGGGCTTTCCAGTTCCTTATTATCGGTTTCTGAAGATGCATCAACTACCGCTGACATTGCAATATATCCAACCTTTAGCGGATTGTTATCATTGGGAAGTAAATCATCAGGGCAAGGATCAATTAGTTCTTGATATGGAGAAAATAAATAAGCTGTAAGATTGTTAATAGAATAATCACTAAATTTAGATGGCGCTTTCACCCAAAAATCAAGAACATTGGTTCTGGCATTCAAATATCCTGAAACTATATCAAAGACAGAATATTCCTTATTATTGTTCCAGGAATTTCCATCGTTAAGCTGGTTAGAAATCCCTGCTGGAATCGCCAATTGCCCGCCAGTTAAAAGTTCACTGGTAACTCTGCTACCAGGTTCGAAGGAAATATTCAATAGTCCCGGAATTTCATATTCTTTATTACTTGCTGGTTGTTCGTCATGATCTGAATCTGGCATAACTACGAAATTTAATAAATCAGTTTGTTCAATATCGATTTGAGAGGGTTGAGAAATAGACTTGAAATTATCTAATTCCAGTTCCTCACGTAAAAGACTCTTTGAATAAGCAAGGTTTGAAATGATCTTCCACATCTTACCACTCCTGACCATTCTCTGCCCCTGCAACAATTGCATGATAAATAAATTCCTATTTTGAGGGGGATCAAATTTGATGATATAAGGTATTTTGCCTTCGATAAGATCAGGTATCTCAGGTGAGTCCGCCTGCACAGATTTTACATTAAGCTTCAAACTTACAGAACTTTTTATTTCACCATTGATTGGCTGAGAAATTGGATATTCATTCAATTTTTCCCAACCTGATTCTTTATTTCTTGGATTGCTGTGTAATAAATAATCACCAATCTCGAAAACTGGTCCTAATAATTTGCCAACAAATTTTTTTTGATTGTAAAGCTCTCTTTCACTTAGTCCAGATTCAACCATGGATGGTGATTCTAAAATTACGATAGTATTCCCATTAATATCCCCGGGATCATTCGATAATGTATAATTTGCCCTCTCTTTAACACTGGGCAATTTACCATCAGATGTTATTTTTGATAATGTCCCACCCACAAACTTCTTTAGTATCTCCTCGGAAAATTCTACTGAGATATCAATTCCCAGAGATTCTTTAAGATCATTCGTATCCATATCAGAACTAGAAAGTGTAATTTTTAATTTATTATTACCATCTTCAAGCGTCTCATATCTTGTTACTTTTATTGCAAATGTATCGACTAAAGATCCTGAACGAGAGTATAATTTAAACTTATTAACTAAGGGTCTCTGAATGTGCTGAAAATATCGCCATTCCCAACCAATTTTAAGAGTGTTGTCCTCACTACTCTTCTCTTTATCTTCTTGAGTCAACCATGGTTGAATAATTTCACCGCTTACACGAATGGGTGGTGGTGGGACTTCGTCTGAAAAAACATCTATATTGGTCGATTCGCTCCAATTACTGACTCTCCCAAAAAGATCGATTCCTCTAACCTGGAAATTATGTTCTCCTACTGGGACAAGTGTATCAATATAATCGAAATCTTCTGATTTTGATTTACGCAAAACAGGCTCATTTTCCGTGAGAATACCTTCATCTCTTTTAATGTCAAAAAAAACTGGAGACGAAGGGGAAGATATTAAGTTCAACTCATCACTAAGGGCGAATTTCAACCCAACCCTTTTAGCAGCTTCACCATTCCGCCAGGAAGTACCCCTGAGGATCTCGTAATTACTTATGTATGGAGTGGGAACTTTTTCACTAGCAGATCCTCCCAGGTTGTAGAAAATAGCACAGTACTCTTTGATTTGTCCAGTTATCCCATCCTTCCATTCAGCTCGAACCAGATAATCATAAGATATATCATAAACTGCATCCTCGTCAATATACATCAATCCAAGCATGAGGGCTATATTGGGATCAAGGGCCGCCAGGAAGATTTCATGCCACGGTTTCAAATGGATAGATGGTTTTTTATTATCACCTTTAAAATATTGTATTCGTTCATGAAGAGGACGTTGTCGAACTAAGTCAAGAAGGTGATCAATCAGATGTCTCCGTAATGTTTCTTGAATCTCAGGATATTCATTCGGATTGATAAATGAATCATCAGGATATAAAAGATCCCTTAATCGTAATAAAATCTCTTTGATTTTTATATTATATTTATCGGAATTAGAATAAAATCTATTAGTTAAACTGTTAGGGAGGAGGTCAGAAAGATAATTTGAAAGAATATCTAAATCTGTATCTTTATGAGGCTCTGGAAAATAAGTGTTGCAAATTTTATCTTTAATCCAAGATTCATGGTCACAATCTGAGATGATAGTTGAATAGCTTATTTCCCTTAAAAATCCTTTATAGTATGGAATAACAAGAGTGTCAAAGGGCGTGTCTTCTAATTCAAATTCAAGTTCATTTTTAGACCTCAATGATTGTGCAAGAGTCCCTTTTGATATTATCTTATTGTTTAAATACACAAGAATCTTACTTTCATCAGCAAAAGTGGCATCCAAATATCCTATTATTCTAATTTTTACTTTGTGTACTGCACTAGAGAATTTAATTTTCAACAGTGTTCCATCTTTACTTTGAGTGATCAAACCAATAGGTGTTACTGTAAAAGCTTCCTCTGATAGAACAACCAAATCACCAACAGTAAATTCGTTTCGATTGAGACCACTATAAAAGGGATGAATTTGAAATAACTTGACTTTTTTTTCAAAACGACTATTATGTTCATGATATCTGCGAAATAATTGAAAGGAATATTTTCCTTTTTCATCTTCCTCCAATATTGGAATCCCGAGTTCAGGAATGAAGTTCCACCTTAAATAATTGCCCTCCGGTGATAATTCATGCTCTTTATTGGATATTCCAGTTATTCCAAAAATATTATAATCGACAATTTTATTATTCATTTTATTTTACCACCTCACTTTCATTTTTTTCCCATTTTTCAATTCGTGCAAACAACCCTTCTGTCCTGGGCCTGTAAGTTGTGACAGTATATTCTGAAGTTGGCCGGTCAATTTCCCCATTTAAGACCGGGACAAGATCTTCTGCTCCTGACATAACAAAGACATCTTCATCAGTGTACTTTGGCAGGCCTTTTTCAGTTTTTCGAGTAATACGTGGAATTGAGAGATTCCAGACCAGACCAAATGGACCATTACCATTGCCAGTGCTGTATTGCAGGCTTAATTGTGGACCAAATCCATTCCTGCCAGGTGATGTAGCGATTGGGATGGAAAAATTTCCGGTTCCAGAAAAAAGATTTGGCTGAAAAGTTTCACCTATTCCCTTTATGGCCCCTCCGCTTTTTGGGAGAGAAATTATTTGATTAGATTCGTTTGGTTTTTTGCTCAACAGATTTCCCTCATCATGATTGTTTCACAAGTAGTAAAATTCCCCACAGAACCAACCTAATTAATCATTAACAATCTTCATTATATTTATACTTTATCAATATATATGATAATGGAGTAAACTTAGAAATATTTATATTGTGCTAAATTTATATATTTCTACAATATATATTTATTTGCTGGGAAAAATCGAGCATTGATCCGCTAATTTACTTACGTTTTGAAATAAGGAAACGTCAAAAGCTTCTCCATTGACCAGATATGATCGGTTTTTCCAACCGCCATCACCAGTGTTCCCTGGATATACTTTCGATTCGTAATATCTTCATCACCTGGATTGATTTTTGGTTTTAATCTAGAATGTGGCCTTACAAAATCAAAAAAAGACATATAGACTATCATCTGTTTATTTAACCAGTAATATTCCTTTGAAAATCCTATTGTTTTCCTTGCAAGACGTTACACCAGTTTTTTTATCATCTACTTCCCACCTCTGAGTTTGGTAGATGTGCCCCGGATGTCATTCACACTTCTGTCAGTCCCTTCCCTCCACAGGCATTACCCTGCTTCAACAGTACTATGAACTT
>Ga0255385_10005_pt1 | contig 21114 bp, 18 predicted proteins | sample ANMaggSeSYBR01G3_FD_182103 | JGI IMG/M metagenome (GOLD analysis project Ga0255385, IMG submission 182103) | Sediment cell enrichment communities from methane seep in Santa Monica Basin, California, United Staets - ANME aggregate JGI... | ecosystem: Environmental > Aquatic > Marine > Cold seeps >...
AAATTGGCATTGGAAGCAGGTGCCAAACGGGTCAGGGTGCTTGATTTTCCATTTGGAGGACTTGCAGAACAAGCTTATGTCGTCAGCGGCATTCAGGCTGAGGTTGAAAAGGCTGGGGGAAAAATGGTGGTGATGAATAATCTCAAATATATTGATACCGCAATTCCTCAGGGCCAGGATCTAAAATCCTGCAAAATTTATGATGATGTGCTTAAAACGGATGTTTTGATTAATGTTCCCATAGCCAAACACCATGGATTGGCAAGGTTGACTCTGGCGATGAAAAACATGATGGGGGTAATCCTTGAACGGCGCATGATGCATGCTAATCTGGGCCAGAGGCTGGCAGATTTAAACAGCCGGGTCAGGTCCTCCCTGGTGATAGTGGATGCTGTGCGTATGTTGATGGATCATGGTCCCTCCGGGGGAAATTTATCAGATGTAAAAAAAGCGGATACAATTATTGCCTCGCCGGATATTGTTGCTGCGGACAGCTATGCCGCAACACTGTTTGGATTGCAACCTGATGATTTAGCCTACATAAAAAAAGGCGCAAAAATGGGCTTGGGAGTAAAAAACTTAGACCAGCTTATGATTGAGGAGATCAATCTTGGCTGATAAATCAGAAACCCCCCGTTCAGGATTATCGCCGGAACAGTGGCTAAAATTAAGAAAGTACAGCCAGTTACTTTTTATGATCTTGTTCCTGGTGTTTTTCCTCTGGTCCCGACGGGAATTTTATTTATTCCCGGCTGCCGGGGCTAGTTTAAAACAAGAATTAATTAACCTTCCTCTGAAGCTGGATCCGCTGGTCATGCTGGCCCAGGGTTTGGCCAGTCGAACAATCCTGGCCGGGTCTCTTTTAGCATTGATTACCATTATCCTGACCCTGCTTCTTGGAAGAGTTTGGTGCGGTTGGTTTTGTCCTCTCGGCACCCTGCTAGACTGGTTCCCTCTCCGTTCCTGGAAAAAGAAAGAACCGGAAATTCCTGAAGGGCTGCGGGGGGTTAAATATATCCTGCTGCTGATTATTCTCTTTGCTGCTTTATTTTCAAATTTATCCCTGCTGTTTTTTGACCCGATTACGGTGTTTTACCGGACGTTGACCATTTCTATCTGGCCAGCTCTGGATCAGATTGTGACTGGAATTGAAATGGCTCTCTATCGAGTTCCATTCTTGCAGCCGATTATCAGCGGCTTTGATAGTTTGATCCGGCCATCAGTTTTCCCATCCCACCCGGTAACTTACCGCTACGGGGGTCTCTTTTTTGGCTTTTTCCTCAGTATTGTCGCTCTTAATGCCCTCGCTCCCCGCTTTTGGTGCCGATATCTTTGTCCCTTGGGAGGAATGCTGGGCTTCCTTGGCAAATTCAGTCTGGTTCAATGCGAGATCGCAGAAACGTGTTCGCTCTGTGGAAGTTGTTTTTCTAAGTGTCCTACCGGCGCGATTCAAACAAATGAAGTGGTTTTTTGTGATCCTGGAGAATGCACCATGTGTATGGCTTGCGCAGCAGATTGCCCGGGAGGAGCGATAACGTATCCGGCGAGAATCGCAAAAGTAATCCAGCAGCCATACGATATTGAAAGAAGGAAAGTATTGATATCTCTCGGAACTGCTGCGTTGGGTGTCGGGCTTCTGGAAAGTAACCTGGTTAGTGATGCCCAGTCTCCAAAACTTATTAGGCCGCCGGGCGTTATCAATGACCAGCTGTTATCTACCTGTATCCGGTGCGGTGAGTGCAGTACAGTCTGTCCGACCAATGCGATTCAGCTGGCTGTAACGGAAGCAGGCGTAGAGGGATTCTGGACTCCAATTCTGGTTCCAAGAATTGGTTATTGTGATTATTCCTGCAATGCCTGCGGACAGGTTTGTCCCGTAGAAGCAATTCCGCCTTTATCGCTAGAGAAAAAAAGGAAGCAAGTGATAGGGAAAGCTCATATTGACCGAAATCGATGCCTTCCCTGGGCTGAAGATGAGCACTGTATTGTTTGTGAGGAAATGTGTCCTATTCCTGAAAAAGCAATTATTCTGGAAGAAATACAGGTTATGACATCCGATGGTGTGGAAAAAACCATCCAGCGTCCAGTTGTGATCCGGAATTTGTGTACAGGATGTGGTATTTGTGAGAATAAATGTCCCGTTTCAGGGGAAGCAGCCATTCAAGTCAGTCTTCACCAGAGACATTTTCGGAATTCGCGTTTCTAAGTAATAAATTTTCGCTATCCTGTCCTAATCCAGGGCAATAAAAACTTTGCCGAATCCAAAAATTTCTGCATTAAACACAAACTGCAATCCCTGAATATCTTTTGGGACTTGAAACCCGATTTGCCCCCGGATTTTTTCCCCGGGCTGGAGTTCATCATCCGGTAATCCGCTGTTAATGATGGATTGGGCTCCAAGGTGGAAGGTATATTTCTGCCCGGTCGAATCTTTTAAGTACATCTGGATAATGCTGGAGATTTCCCGGGTAGTGTTACCCGTGTTTTCTATCGTGAGGTCAACTGCCGCAAACCTGTAATCCTCTTTGGGTTTGACGATCTCATTTCCTGCAGGAAAGGATACCTGGAGAACCTGTATAGCCAAATCCGAGATTTCAATGATGTCGCCTATTTGATAAACTATTTGCTGTTGAGCCAGATTTAGATCAGCAGGGGGTTCCATAGAAACCGGGGTAGGCCCCAGATTCACCGACACTTCCCCCAATCCAATTAGATTGGCCTCATAGATAAATACAAAGTTATCCATATCCTCAGGTACTTGAAAACCTACCTTGCCGCGGAGAACTTCCCCGGGATTTATTTCACCATTTGGGGTATTACTTCCGGAAGCTATATTCGCCTTCCCATTAACATTGTATTTTTGACCGGTTGAATCCTTTAAAGTCATCTGAAAAACTGGTGAGATGCTGAAGGAATTTTCACGCTGGTTTGCCAGCATTACATCTACTACAAGATATTTTTTCCCTTCACCCGGTGGATTTAAGTCGCCGCCAGGAGGTTGATCCCACCCCAGGACAATCAGGATGGTGTCGTTTATGCTAATGATGTCTCCCACTATGTAAATTGGATCTTTTACCTCTTGCGAAAGATTTTCCGATTCTCCCTGGCTTTCGGGAGACAAACCGCCAATTTTTACCGGCTTTTTCTCCAACTGGCATCCTGTTAAAAGCAAGGCAAGAAGAATTACTGCAAAGAATGAACTTGGCTGGATTTTCTTATTCATACAGATTTTCCTTTGATTCCAGAGCTAACTCTTAGGCGAGGGGAGCTGGTTCTCCAGGAATATTTAGAGCGAGCTTTTCTATATATAGTACTAACTCCGGGTTTAAAAAGTTTCAGATTACTCACCGAAGGTAGTTTGTTTGGGAGCTTCAGGGCATGACGAGAAGTTTTTGAACACTCAGTCAGGTGTCATTAGTGCCGCTTAGATAATTATAATCTGCTATCAACTTGGGTGGAATTTTGTTTTCTGAGTTATCGGATTCCATGTTGATCTAGTTTAATGTTGGCCTGCACGGTTGGTAAACATTGGAATCTCTGGGCGATTTAAGTATACTTCTCTCACGATAAATGTTATATAATCATCCCCAATACTTTGCGATATGTTTCTAGATAGTAATTGTTGGCAGGCACTGTGGTAAAATTTTTTCTCCAGGGGATTAATTTTCCTTAAAAATTCTATCGACTTCACCCTTTGAAGATCCTTGTTCCCTTTCGTTTGGAGTAGACAATGGTCATTGATAATATTAAACAGATATTAGGCAGCAGTCCTCAAGACCTTTCTGATCCGGATTTATATTTAAACAGAGAATTGAGCTGGTTGAGATTTAATGACCGGGTATTGGAAGAAGCACTGGACAAAAACCATCCGCTTTTTGAACGAATTAAGTTTCTGGCCATTTTCTCCAGCAACCTTGATGAATTCTTTATGATCCGGGTATCAGGCCTGAGGCGCCAGATGGAGGCTGCTGCTCATAAAGCGTCTCCTAATCGCCTGCTTCCCTCGGAACAATTAGCTATAATCCGGCAGCAATTGCTTCCTAAATTGGAAACACAATATAAGTGCTGGCAGAAAGACCTGGTCCCGAAGTTAAAGGATCAGGGAATTAAAATACTTCATTATGAACAGCTAAAACGGAAACAGAGGAAGCTGCTGCGGAGGTATTTTAAGAAGGAAATTTATCCCGCTTTGACCCCGCTGGCTTTTGATCCGGGACATCCCTTCCCGCACATCTCAAATCTTTCCATGAACCTCGCCGTGGTAGTTCAAGATCCCAAACATGGTCAGCGATTTGCCCGCTTGAAGGTTCCTAAAATCTATCCACGATTGATAGCTATCCCCAGTGAAGATAAAGCCGATGAAAACCAGGAATTAGGGCTGGATGAACGCAATTCAACCAATTTTGTCTGGCTGGAAGAGGTTGTGAAGGCAAACCTTGATTTGCTCTTCCCCGGTTTAAAGATTGAAGCTGCTTACCCGTTCCGGGTAACTAGAGACGCAGATCCAGAGATTGAAGAAGATGAAGCTTCGGATTTATTAGCAGCTATTGAAGAAAGTGTGAGGGAAAGGCAGTTTGGATCAGCCATTCGGTTGGAAATTGATAGTTCCATGCCTGACCAGGTGAGGGAAATCCTGCAAACTAACCTGGATGTAGCGTCGTACCAGATCTTTGTTGTGGATGGTCCAATTGGGTTAAGTGATGCGATGGAGTTAATGGGCATTAATCGTCCCGAATTAAAGGACACGCCCTTTAAACCATCTATCCCACCGTCATTATCAACTGAAGAGAGCATTTTTTCTGTTATTCGCCGAAAAAATATATTAATGTATCATCCTTACGACAGTTTTGACCCGGTCATCCGATTTATCCGTGAAGCAGCCCGTGATCCGGAGGTACTGGCAATCAAAATGACATTATACCGGGTGGGCCCAGATTCTCCGGTGGTAGCCGCACTGCTGGATGCCCGGGAGAATGGGAAACAAGTTGCTGTCCTGGTTGAGTTGAAAGCACGTTTTGATGAGGAAAATAATATAATCTGGGCAAAATCTCTGGAAAGGGCAGGTGTCCATGTTGTCTATGGTTTGATTGGCCTGAAAACCCATGCAAAAGTCAGCGTGGTAATCCGTCATGAACAAGATGGTATCCGGCGATATATCCATCTGGCAACAGGTAATTACAATGACGTGACTGCCCGTGTTTATGCGGATATTGGTTATTTCACCTGTGATTCTGCCCTCGGGAAAGATGTCTCAGCTTTGTTTAACCGCTTAACTGGATATTCCCGCAAGGAACAATATAAAAAGTTGTTAGTTGCTCCGGGTGAGATGCAACAAGGGATCATATCCCGGATAGATCGGGAAATAAAAATCCATCAGGAACAGGGAGATGGCTATATAGCATTTAAGATGAATTCTTTGGCAGATCGTCACTGTATTAAAGCGCTGTACCGAGCTTCCCAGGCGGGAGTAAAGATTGATATTCAAGCCCGTGGTATCTGCTGTTTATATCCGGGAATTCCCGGGGTTAGTGAAAATATAACTGTAACCTCAATTGTAGGGAGATTCCTTGAGCACGCCAGGATTTATTACTTCCATAATGGAGGAAAGGAAGAGATTTTACTTGGCAGCGCGGATTTGATGCCTAGAAATCTTTACCGTCGAGTTGAGACTTTATTCCCCATTGAAGATGAGGTCATTAAAAGCTCTATCAGGGATGATATATTAAAGATGCACCTGAAGGATAACGTAAAAGCCCGTCTCATGCTCTCAGATGGTAATTATGAACCTGTAAAGAGGGGGGAAAATGACGAGCCATTCAATTCCCAGGAATGGATGATCAAAAATCGAGGGATTTGGCATCACTCGGAGTAATACTTAAAGAAACTTCTATCTAGCTGCTTTCTTTTAAAGTTGCCTGTAAAAAGGCCAACTTTAAGCTCTCTCTGGAAATTTAATGTATTTGTGAAATGGATTCTGAGATTGAGAGTAATCTCAATCAGTCCGGTTTTGAGGGGGGGAAAAGCTGTCTATTTTTACTTCTTTTTGAAAAGCTTCTTTCATTAATGGGGACGCATTCCGGTTTGCCTGCCAAAGTTCAACAGCTGGATATTGATTGGCGATCAGGGTGATTCGCAGCTGATCTTTATCCCAGGTTGCTATGGTATCAGTAATATTCGAGTTTCGACCTCGTTCAAGACATTCAGCCAGTCTGAGAATGGCTGCTAATTTGGTGAGAATGGTCAGGTCTTTTTTCTTCAGCAGCAGTTTATAATCGGAAATTTCGGGTTTCCCTTTTCTATGATAACGGGAGAGCAGGGCAATGAGGGCAGTTTCGCGGGGGGTGTATCCTGGTAACCCGTTATATTCCAGCAAGGTTTGGGTGTGTTTATGATGACTGCTGTAGCCGATAATCCGGCCCAGGTCATGCAGCAAAGCCGCTGCATAGAGAATTTCGCGTTCCTTTTTGCCAAAATTATGTAATGGAGCCAGCTGTTCAAAGAGCCTTCCTGCCAGGAAGCTGACGTGATTGGCATGCTGTTCTTCATAATAATAATTACGGGCAAGATTTAAAACGCTGAATTTGCGCACGCTGGGGATGATAGGGGGATCTAAATGGGACCAGAAAAGCTCTAGAAATACACCTTCCCGGAGGCCATTTACTGATAATTGTAATTTATCAATTTGAAGACGGTCCATTACTGCCAGGACAACAGCTGCCCCTGGCAGAATAATGTCCGCCCGGTCGCTACTTAATCCTGGAATCTTCTGGCGTTCTTTTAATGGAAGTTCTCGGAAAAGCTGGATGCTTCTCTCAACTGAAGACCGTTTGAGGATAAAACCATGCTGGGTGTGGAGGGGATATTTTTGTCGGCTTGCTTCAATCATCCCCAGGTTGCGGATTGTTCCACCCAATCCGACCAGGGGCTCTCCTGTTTTTTCCGGCAGCCATTGAATGGTATCAAGTTGGCGGGAGATTTCTTTCTCGATGCCCCGAAATTCCTTCCCGGAAATCGGGTCCCGGGTAATAAATTGTTCTGTGAGGGCAAGCGCCCCCAGGGAGACAGAGTCGCCCTTGTTAAACTGCCCTTTTTGCACATCGCTGAGTTGAATGCTGCCTCCTCCGATATCCAGAACAACACCTTTCCTCAAGGGAACTTCGTTTAACGCGCCTAAAGTATCATAGTAGGCTTCTTTTTCCCCATCCAGCAGCTGGATAGAAATGCCAATTTCATCTTTAATCCAGACCAGTTCAACTTCCTCGATTGCCATCCAGGCCGCAGCAGCCGATGAGATTATCAGCAGGATCAGAAAAATAAAAACAGCAACACCATTGACCTGACTTTGTTTTTTCTCCTCAAATCCGATATTTAGTCCTGTTGGTTTAATAACCATTTTTTTCCTTCCTCCATAAATAAAATAATTATTGCTCTTTGTTCTTCTCAAGCCAGATTTTCATTTCCTCCTGAAAGGCTTTCTCTATCTCAGCCGGAGAATATCCCAGGCTCCGGGCTTCCTCCAGCGCAGTTTCGATAATGGAGTGGAGCAACCTTTGACGTTTACGCTCAATTTGGTTTTTGTCCAGAACTCCAGTAACAAAAGTGCCCTTGCCCCTCTGGGTAGAGATTACTCCTTCCCTGTCAAGTTCAAAGTAAGCCCTGGCGACCGTATTGAGGTTTACTCGAATGTCTGCAGCCAACTCCCTGATTGTGGGTAATTGTTCGCCCGGCTGCAATTGTCCGGCGGCGATAAAGGAATGAATGCTGTCCTCAATCTGGACATAAATTGGCACGCTGCTGTCGGGATCTATTTTTAATTTCATATAATCCTATTGTAATAGTGTATTAGTACAATAGGATTATTGCATATTTAATTAGGTTTGTCAAGTTTTACCCATTAAATTCTGTAAATTGACGCTTATCCCTTTATGGCATACAATCCAGAAGGCTGACATCTGATTTATCTGGCAGTTATCTAAACCCCGTCCCTTAGAATAAATCTTCACTCCTGGAATGCGCGTATGATTGAAAACCCAACCCAGCGGATTGCGATAATCGACCTGGGTTCCAATACAAATCGATTGATTATCATGGAAACCCGGTTGGGGTTCTCGTACCGGTTGGTAGACGAAGTCCGGGAAGTCGTCCGACTCAGGAAAGGGATGACTGAAGCCGGGTTAAGCGATGAAGCTATTGCCCGGGGTTTATCAACCTTGCGCCTTTATAAGGATTTTTGTGAACAAACCAACGTCAGTCAAATTCTAGCTGTTGCGACCAGCGCAGTCCGAGAAGCTGCAAATGGTCCTGCTTTCCTGGACAGGATTAAAGGAAAAGGGAGCTATGGTGATCGTGCCCTCCAGCGCAGTGGATACCATGAATCTGGGCGGCTTAATGGGTATGACTGCGATGACTGATATGGCCCAAAGGATGATGGGTAAACCAGAAGCAGGTGATTCAGAGGATGAATAACGAGTACTTCACAGCAGATTTGATTGCTGTTATCGAAACAGGCATTTTTAAAACTGAGCACCTTTTCGGGACGCAATCAGATACATTAGGAGTTCTAACCCTTAATGCCGGAAAAACAGAAGGGATGTTTACTGGTCAAGAAGATTTATCTTTGATCTTTGACAAGATAAGTTTTTGGAAAAGTCACTATGAACTAAAACAGGAAGGTGCGGTAATAGCCAGCGCCGCACCTCGCGGAGGGTTGAGAAGGGTCCTTATCATCATTTTTGAAGATGAACTTTTTGCGCTTCTTCCGGGAAAAGAAATGTCCAGGAGCTGGATTCTTAAAAATTCCCAGGACCAGATTATTTGTGAGTTTAAACCCATCGGCACCTTTAAAAGAGGAGCAATGTTAAAAATATTTAATCAAATATCAATTTCCTTGTTGGTCTTTTCATACTGCCTGGTCATTATAAAACGGCAACAATAATCTGTTGCCGACGCAGGATGAAATTGGATTGATCAATACTCTACAGGGATAAAGCATAATTATCTGAAAAAGAACTGGACCCAATTGAAACTTACCTGGGATCCAGTTTTATTGTTTCTGGTGACGTTTGGGATGGAGTGCAATACAATTTGACCTGCTGATGAAGAAGGCTATTTATTAACAAAGGAATATTTCACGGATTACGACAATAACCGCCTGATTTAAAAAAACCACCAGCGGGTTTTATCAAGAGGGAAAAATATCAGAGGATCAATTCTCTTACAATTCTTTAAATTGATAACTTTACCTAAACGACAGTGATTATCTGCCCTTGAATAGCACTAACCAAATCTTCCGGACAGATACTGAAGACAGCATTGGGTGATCCCGCTGCAGCCCAGATAACTGGATGCTGAAGCAGATCTTCGTCGATATAGGTTGCAATCTCCTCTTTTAACCCAAAGGGGGATACCCCGCCAATCGCAAAACCAGTCATCTCGCGAACAAACTCTGCAGAAGCAAAATCAATCTCCTCTCCGATTACAGCTCCTACAACTGCTTCATTTACCTGGTTGGATCCACTGGTTAATACCAGTATGGGTTTGTGGGTGGATTTGGTTTGGAATACCAGTGACTTTACGATTTGACCGACATGACAGTTAACAGCCGCCGCGGCTTCTCTTGCTGTCCGTGTACTTTGAGGTAGGTCCTTAAATTGAGTAGGGAGATTTAAGGACTTCAATTCATCCAGAACTCGCTGGACACTGGATTTATTATATTTCATGTGGTGGGGCTCCATTCCCGGTTTACTCACTTAATACTATGATATCCATGTAAAGCGGATCTCCAAAGCGCTTTCCTTTGGAATCAAAAGCCTGCCACCAGGAATTGTATCGTCCTGGATTATCAGGAGCGGTGAAAGAGATTTCCAGGATTGCTCTTGAGCCCTGTCGTGCAGGGTAAAGCAGCTGATACTTTTTTGCCCCCAGAGCCAACCCCGAGATTAACTGTAAGGAATAGGACTGGTCCCAATTACAGCTGCCTTCGTTGGTGATTAACCAGCGCTTCGTGATTTTTTCCCCTTCTAATACTTCACTGCCGTCGGGAATTGTCAGGTCTTTTTTATAGCGGAGTTGATTTACACAATTTCCCTGTTGGGTTGGAGGGGCGGCAGGAGGGACTTCAGAATTCTGTTCTTGGTTCACGTCGTCCACGGGAGGAACAAACAGGGCTTCTGGCGTCCCGGTCGGTGCAGGCTCTACCCCTTGACAACCTGTGACAAGAATCACCAAAAGCACTATCCAGAATTTTCTCTTCATTTTATTGCAGGTCTTCTTCATCCCCACTACCAGATTCAGGATCATTGGGATCAGGATCGAGTTGAATTTCTTCAAAGACCAGAGCCCTGACTTCTCCTTCGATCTCCAGGGCCAAGTCCGGATTTTCTTTCATGTATTCTTTGGCATTTTCCCGACCCTGTGCGATGCGAAGGTCATCACCATAATAATAAAAGGATCCGCGTTTATCGACTACGCCTACTTCTACAGCCAGATCAAGAATATCGCCATATTTTGAGATCCCATCCTTCATGATGTCAAATTCAGCTGTTTTAAAAGGAGGAGCTACTTTATTTTTCACAACCCGAACCCGGATTCTGCCGCCGATAATATCCGTTCCGGATTTAATGGATTGAATCCTGCGGACGTCCAGGCGGACTGAGCTGTAAAATTTAAGAGCTCGGCCGCCGGGGGTTGTCTCAGGGTTTCCAAAGACAATACCGATTTTTTCCCGCAGCTGATTGGTGAAAATCAGGCAGGTATTGGTTTGCTTGATGGCTCCAGATAGTTTCCTGAGTGCCTGAGACATCAGCCTGGCCATCAATCCCATATGGGAGTCTCCCATATCACCCTCAATTTCTGCCCGGGGAACCAGAGCAGCGACTGAGTCGATAACGATGACATCAACAGCTCCGGAACGAATCAAAGATTCTGCAATCTCAAGGGCTTGCTCTCCGGTGTCCGGTTGGGAAATCAATAAATTATTGACATCCACCCCGGTCCGGGCTGCATAGGCAGGATCTAGAGCGTGCTCCATATCAATAAAAGCGGCGGTTCCGCCTAGTTTCTGGGCTTCGGCAACGATGTGCTGGCAGATTGTGGTTTTTCCGGATGCTTCCGGTCCATAAATCTCTGTTACCCTTCCCCTGGGAATTCCCCCCACACCAAGAGCTACGTCAAGAGATAATGTGCCAGTAGGAATTACATCAACTTCCATGCCCTGTGCTTCACCAAGCTTCATTATCGCTCCTTCCCCGAAGCGTTTTGTAATATCCTGCAGAGTTTTGTCTAAAGCTGTTTTCCTTGGATCATCAGCCATAATATCCTCCGCTAAAACAATAGATTTCCACCTGGGGCGCCTTGTTTTTGTGTAGCACAAATGTTCTAAACGTCAAGGGGAAGGTGAAAAGAAAACTTCCGGTGTTGGGGGTTTTCCTAGAGTAAATCCCCGCCAAAGATTAAATTTGATAAACGTTACCTGTCCGGGCAGGATTTCAATTATTTTCTGATAGGAATAACCGATATTTGTTACCGGTATTGATAATATATAGGTTCCAGCTGGAATATTGGCGATGGTGAGATTTTCCTTATAATAGGGGTCGCTATTAATTGCTTGATTTTGATATGATTTCCCGATCCATTTATAATCTTTAGATTCACTTTCGGAAATCTGTTCTCCAATCCGGGAGAGGTACACTGCCTGCTGTTCCAGCAGCCTGCCTTCATAGGTCAATATCTGTCCGACCAGGATTCCCCAACCTTGCGAAGGGGAAATCCACAGGTCAGGATTCCGGGATGAAAAATATTCGTTTTTCCCCACTCGGACTTCAAAGTGAAGGTGAGGGCCAGTGGTTTTTCCAGTCTCCCCCAGAAGGCCAATTTGATCTCCTGTTGCTACCACCTGCCCTTTTTTAACAAGAATTTCATCAAGATGCGCGTAGAGTGTAAAAAGAGATTCGCCCTGGTAATTGAAGGAATGTTCAATTACGATAGCCCTTCCATAGGGATCATCAAAAATATCTGAACCACCCCGGTACACGCCGAATCCGGCGTAAACTATTTTTCCATCTCCTGCTGCCAGGATCGGTGTTCCTATATCACCTGGGATATCAATTCCCGTGTGAACAACATCCTTAAAAAACACATCCCCATAACCGTAGGTAGAATAAGCTGGATCGATAGTATGGGCTGCAATTGGGTTTGAAAAATAAAAATGATCCTGGGGGCTTGGCACCCAGGGAACCGGGTACACAGGTGGTCTCCAGGCGGTAAAAGATTTTTGAGGGTCGGGGGGATTGGATAAATCAGGAGTAGATGGGACCGGTTCTGGGGTTGAGCTGATTTCCGGCACAGCAGTTGGTGTCAGTGTGGTCAGATTCAGGCTCACATGGGTCTCTGTTGGCTCTAATGGAGTAAAACTGGCTGCAGGTGTAGATACTGTTGGGGTTGCGGTATCCTGCTTATTGCCGGGAAAACCGGTATCCATGGTGCAGGCGCCAAGCAGCAATATTGCTGTTAAATATACACCGCCTTGAACCAGGATTCCTCTTCGTCCTAAGTTTGTCCGTAACTCTCTTTTCATCATCAGATCAGGGATTTGCAGAATTCGTAAATGGCTGGATGGCTTGTGGCAAATATAATTCAAGCAGCGCGGAACGCAGACTTAATCCCTGTTTAAAAGCAAAGTATTGATAGCGGGCAGCAGATTCAGAATATTGCCAATGAGACTGTGCGGGAAATCTCTCCCATCCGAAGGTAGCTGCCAGCTCAGTAAAATCGATCCAGTACCCATCTGGAATATTTTTTGAGATTGAGCCGCCATTTTCGTAAGATGAATTTGAACCGGAAAATCTGGCATTAAAATCCCAGAAATAGTTATTCAGAGGTAGACCTTGGGAGCCATTCTGGACATTGGCCCGAATATAAAGCCGCCAGAATGTCTGGGTGCCATAATCCTCCCGGACTACGATAAGCCAATTTGCAAGTCTGGGAATGTCATTTACCGATAGTCCCCGTCCGGTGTACAGCCAGTTCATATTAACCCCTGGATCGACAGATTCTGCAAGTGGCAGGTAGACATTTTCTAGTGTAGAAAGAAAATCCCACCCCGATATATCTCTGGTTTCCTGCCTGAGTGATGTAAACGAACTAACAGCATCTTGATTTAAATGGGGATAAGGGGCATTAATATCTCTCAGCCGGAATAAATCTTTTTTAATGATCTCTGAGTTCTCGTCTTGCAGGAGAGCAGGGTTCCAGAGAGGCGTAGGATTGATTTGAACAGCAGGGTCCATAGGGGCAAGCGAAATGCCTTCTGCCCAGCTGAAACCGGCTACGGGACCGGGTAATTTTACTGCCGGCATCATCACCTGCAGATCATATTCGAGACCAGGATAAGCAGTGAGATAGGTATCATACGGGGTTTCAATCAACGCATACAATACATCTCCTGTTCCTGCCCAGAGCGGCCAATCTCCGGTTCCTGCCAGGATAGGGTCTAGCTCCGGTTGTTCTGAATCCCAGGTGACAAGGGTATGACTGCCTTCTTCGGTGACAATCGACCAGGACAGGTACCTGCCGTCGGTTGTCCAGGTGGGGTGTTTTGCATTCAGCCCCGGGAGATTCCTTACCTGGACTGATTTTTCACTCTCGGTTGAGTCCAGATCTGCATACCAGACTTCCTGTACGCCGTTTCGAGTAGAGATATAACTTATCCTGCGTCCCTGCCCGGACCAATTGGGAGCATAATCTGCTGCAGGGTGATTTGTAAGGGGAATGGGTCCCTGTGTTTGATCAATATCCTGGATAAAAATATCCAGGTTGTTGATATGGTAGCTCTCATAAGCCAACCACTGTCCATCCGGCGACCAGGTTGGATTCCCATCATATGCCATGGTATCGGTAAATTTCCTGGTATCTCCGTTGATTAAGTCCAGGATGTAGAGATCCCAGGAACCCTCTCTGTTGGAAGAGAAGGCTATCTTTGTGCCATCCGGACTTATGGCTGGAGTAATGTCCTGATGATTCCCTGTTGTGATCCGAGTTAAGGGCAGTGCGCTATATGTGCCCTCATTAATTTTTTCCAAAAACGGCTGGTAAGCAAACAAGTGAATATCAGTACCTTCCCGGATTGACAGCACTAATGTGCCAAATTGGGAGGGAAACTCGATTACGACAGGAGTGGACGAAGGGTTTGAAATTGGTGTAATGTTGGCAACAGGAGCAGTTGTTTCGGTTATGGAAATCTGGACAGTATCTGCCTCTGGTGTCAATTCAGCTGTTGACGGTTCTGGCGCGGGGTGTTCTTCCATCCTGCGTAGTGCTGCGGGATAGAGGATTATGGCAGAGATTAACAGGATGGCGCCGATTGCCAGAAGGATCAGGTTTGAGGGGAATCTTCTGTCTGGTTTTTGATTGTTATTTTCAGCAGAAGCATCAGTGTTCATAATAATAATCCCGCAAAGATTTTTAGGTATGACGCAGCCAGCTTGGAAGATGACTTTTTAAACGGCCCTGAACAATTTTTCCCCAACCAAGAGGAAATCCTTCTACAGTTACCAATACCCAAGCACTATTTGCCGCCACATCACCTGGATAGCGGATAGGAGATCCTCGAAGATAAGAAATCAGGTTCGGATCACCTACTGGGAATTCTATCACTATTTGTGAATCCTCTCTGGTTAAGCCGGATGCCAGGGCAGAACTGGGTCTAAACCGATCACCTTTAAACATGCCGAGTGACCATCCCCAATGATGAATGTGTAAACCCTCAAGTTGAGGTGTATTCGGGGGGAATAAATACAGTTGATTTCCAAAACAAGACAGGGATGAACTACCGGGTGAGATTATCTTTGTTCCTGGTGTCAGTTTCAGGGAAGAATCAAAAAATTCTTTATATATCTTCAGCTGATTTGCAGTTAGCACAGTTTGAGTACTTTGTCTGGGTAATTGTCTTGAAACTGAATTTTCAGATTTCCTCAACCGGGCAATGAAATGGCCTTCTCCGGGAGCCAGATGGGGCCAAATCCGGACAGTCCCTTTCAGATTTCCAGGATCTGCTTTTGACAATGGAATGCCGGTTGAGAATCCGGGCTGGAGAGGGATTGGATCTACAACAAAATCCGTATTTGCTTGAAGGAATCTCATTACCGACCCCTCGTTTTCCTGTTGGTTAAAGGTACAGGTTGAATATACCAAAATCCCTCCGGGACGAACCATTTTTCCGGCAAACCAGAGGATTTCATCCTGGATCAACTTACACCGTTTGCTGAAATTGATTGACCATTTTTTAATTTCACCGGGATCTATTCGGAAGGTTCCTTCCCCGGAACAGGGTGCATCTACCAGCACCCGGTCAAAGACCGGACCAAAATGCTCTGCCAATCTTCTGGGAATCTCATTGGTAATTACAGTATTCCGAGCTCCCCAGCGTTCAATGTTCCGTGCCAGTGCCTGCACTCGCCGGGGATTGGAATCATTTGCAATCAATAGGCCCTGGTTCTCCATTAGCGATAAGATTTGGGTAGCTTTTCCCCCGGGAGCAGCACAAAGATCAAGTACTAATTCTCCCGGTTGAGGATCAAGTGCAGCTGCGGGCGCCATAGCTGAAGGTTCCTGAAGATAATAAAGTCCGGCAGAGTGGAAAGGATGTTTTCCTGGATTGCTGCCTTGAGGGAGTTGAAATCCATCATCGGCCCAGGGTAAAGTCTTTAATTTGGCAGAGAAGATTGTCCGGAATAATTCAGGATTTGTCTTAAGTGTATTTACACGCAGACCTGAAATTGTCGGGGTTGTTTCCTGATTATCCCAAAACCTAGAGGATTGTTCCCCAAGAAGCCGGTTAATTTCAGTGATAAAGTCGTTCGGGAAGGGAGTAGTCACTGGATAGAAAATGAGGTTGAAGCGCTGTCGACCAGGGATTGCTTAAAAGACAACCGCTTTTTCCCCTCCTGTTCGATTTCTTCTTCCTCGGTATAAAATACTTCGACATCAATTTTATAGTCACCTGGGAGTTTTTTGTTTCCAGGGATATGGAGGGTGATCTCGTTCTCCGGGCTAAAGATACTGATGATATTTACCGTTGCCAGTTCCTGGTTCTCCTCGTTGGATAAATTTATTGTTGCGTTAGGTCCTTCTAGAAAAGAAGACAATAACAGCCTTACTAGTACCCTTCGTCCGTCAGGATATGGTTCAGCGGCAAACGATATTATTTTAATATTGTCTTGAACTGAAGGCGTTATTAATGAACCGGAAAACTTGTCATTATCCATTGTGTTTTGCCTTTTGAACAGATTGCTTCTGAAAGCTCATGGATAAGTTTACCATCGAAGAAAAAAACGTCCAGCCGGTTGACTGGACGTTTTTTTAAATATTTCTTGAATTTACATATCCACAAGATAAGCCAGTCCTACCGCTCCCGGACCGGCATGGGTCCCGAGAACAGGACTGAGTTCAGCGAATACCTTCTCGTCCAGGGGTAATCTTTCAGTAATTTCATCCAGGATAAATTGGGCTGTCTCTGGATTGTTAGCATGCAGGGTTGCTAAGCGGATATTTTTATGGCCTTTTGTTCTTTCTTCAATCATATCTACTATTGCTTCCAGGGCTTTTTTCTGAGTGCGGACTGAATCAAGGGGAACTATCAGGCCATCCTCAACAGTCAGGATAGGTTTGACATTCAATAAGGTTCCGACAAACCGTTTTGCTCCTCCTACTCTGCCTCCCCTATGCAAAAATTCCAGGGTATCGAGGACAAAGATTACGGCAGAGCGGTCCCGGGCATCCTCTGCAATCTGTTTACATTCAGCAAGCGAGGCGCCGTTATTGGCTGCTCTGGCAGCGGCCAGAACCTGAAACCCGTGGGCCATTGCCAGGGATTTTGAGTTCACGATTTCAATTTTAGCTTCGGGGAGCATTTTTTTAGCCTGGGTAGCGGAAGATATGGTGCCTGATAGATCCTCCGATAAAAAGCTGCCAAGTATTTCATAACCATCCTCGTGGAGGGAGCGAAAAAGCACTTCAAATGCAGCCACAGACGGTTGGGATGTACTGGGCATAACTTTGTCTGTTTCGAGCCGTGAGTAAAACTCGGCATTTGTGATTTCCACACCGTCAAAATAGGATTCCTCCCCCCCAGATTACTTGAGAGGAACAACATGGATATGATTTTCTTTAATAAGGTGCTCAGGGATATTGGGTGAACTGTCAGTTACAATGGCTACTTTAGACATAAATCCTCTCTTTCGAAATAAGTATGAGTATCTTTCAATTATGAAAGATACAACACATTTCTAAAAGAGAGGTTACGGTAGTTATTTAATCCGTATTTTCTGCAAAATGTCTTTTTATTACATCCCGTGCATACAAACCACGGCAAGGGTACCAGGACCCACGTGGGTGCCGATCACAGGGCTCGACTCTGCCAGGCAGATTTCTTCGGGAGAGAGGTTTTTCTTTATGTCATCTAGCAGGGGGCTGTTTCCGGCACATTGGCGTGGAATACTACAATTCGAAGAGGCTGCTCTCCACCCGCCTTTTCCTGAATAATGGAATTCTTTTTCGATAATTATTGCTGGAAAAGAGCAAAAAAAAACGGGGCGGGATTTCCCGCTCCGTTTTGAGCACCCTCGGCGTGATTCGAACACGCGACCCCTTACTCCGCAAGCAAGTGCTCTAATCCACTGAGCTACGAGGGCAAATAGTTTCGAAAACGATTTTACAACAAGCGCTGATAAAAGGCAATAGTAGGGGAATTTCAGGCCCAGGACATGGAATCTAGGAATAAATATTTTTACCTGTTTGGCAGCAAATATCATACCTGCATTGTTGTACTTTTTCCTCCAAAAAGTATCTGAATAATTGTTTATGATTGGAGAGGATAAAGGTCATATATTTTCCGTGAGCTTGTACTTTTGCATCCTGCAGGGGTTCTGTTATGATTTACTCAGAAACGGGAGATATAAAAAAATTTATCACTGTTTCCTCCTTTGGCGAAAGCCTCCTCAAATAGATCAATCTGTTTGAGGAGGCTTTTTTTTTATTCCTCCCGGGAGGTATTTCAGACTCCCCGCCCCTCAACTGATACAGCCTCGCCCTTTTTATGTTTTAATAATTGAAATATAATATCTTTATTAAATTTCTGCGGTACTATAGTGCCAAATACTATAATCTCTTGTAAGATTTTATGCTGGACAAGTATCTTTAAGATGATCGAATTTGAAGCATCTATTTTCGTTGGGATGCCATTTCGGATGTTATTTTCTTGATTAATGCACAAATTATTGACCATTAAAGTAGGGACAACCCATGAAAAATAAATCTGCAATTTTAATCATAGTGACAGCGCTGATCCTCTCCGCTCTTGCTTGTTCTTTAAACCCTCAAACCTGGTTTACGCAAACATTAAAACCTATAAATGATGGAGTAGTCACTACCATTAGCAAGGTGGTAATCGAAGATGGGGATCTTCCCTCGCTCTATGAAGAAGTAAACCCGGGTGTAGTTGCTATCCGCGCCCTGACGGAAGAGGGGGGTGGTTTAGGAACCGGATTTGTTTGGGATGAGGAAGGTCATATTGTCACCAATTTCCATGTTATTCATGCTGCGACTGATTTGGAAGTCGCCTTTCCTTCTGGATTTAAAACCAGGGCTCAGATTCTTGGGTCAGATCCTGATACCGACCTCGCTGTACTTGAACTAGACCAACTACCGCCTGAGTTGAAAGTTCTCTCCCTGGGCCAGAGTAGTGATCTTTTGGTTGGGCAAACAGTAATCGCCATTGGTAACCCTAAGGGATTACAGGGATCGATGACTCTAGGAATCATCTCTGCCCTGGGTAGAACCATGGAATCAATGCATTTTGCGCCGGGAGGCGGAGTGTTTGCTACCGGGAACATTATTCAAACTGATGCAGCTATCAATCCGGGTAATTCCGGCGGTCCTTTGTTAAACCTGAATGGCGAAGTTGTAGGCATCAATTCAGCAATCAGTACCACAAGTATTGATCTTTCCGGACAGCCAGTTAACTCCGGTCTTGGTTTCGCGATTTCCATTGATACAGCAAAAAATGTAGTTCCTGATTTGATTGTCTTTGGGAACCATGACTCACCTTATGTCGGGATCGCGGTAATGGGTGAACTCAGCCTGTTTGATCAGGAAGCATTAGATTTGCCCCAATCCACAGGTGTTTATATCCGCGAGGTTACTCCTGGCAGTCCGGCGGATAAAGCCGGGCTGGTGGGCGCGGAAAGTAGAGAGGGTGATCTGAAAGGCGGTGATTTAATCATTGCCATTGATGATCAGCAAGTGAATGATTTTGCGGATTTCATGGGTTATTTATTAACCTATAAAAACCCTGGAGATCAGGTCACAATCCTGGTGATCCGAGGGGCTGAAACCCTCGAGTTTGAACTGACCCTGGAAAAAAGGCCGTAAGATTGTTCTTAACCGAATGGGATTTCTTCTCTCTGGATTTTCCTATTGACTCCGGGTATACAAACGCCGGTAGATGGCGAAAATCTCTGAGATATTTTTCAGATACAGCTGGGTTTCAGAAAATCGGATGATTTCTAAAAAGAGATCCGGATCTCCTTGAGCTTCTTCCAGCCAGGTGGCAGAATTCCCCGGGCCCGCATTATAAGCCGCTAATGTGGCATAGATATCCCCATCAAAATAAGACCGCAGGAAACCTAAATAAGCAGTTCCTAATTTAATACTCACCTGCGGGCGGTAGAGGTCCTCAGCACTGTAGTCAGGCGGCCAATCTTCTTGATCTGCCCGTTCTGCACCAGTGCTGGGCATGATCTGCATTAACCCTCTTGCTCCGGCGGTAGACCGGACAAAACCCTCAAAAAGAGATTCCTGCCGGATCACACTGAAAAGCAGCAGGGGGTGAAATCCATATTCCTGACCGGCGGGGATGACCAGGTCGCTGTAATAAGTCCCAAACCGGATGTGATTAAAATAGGAAGGTGCGTTCATGGTTTCAGCGTCATCCATGCCGGAAGCATTTAATACTTGACGGGCAGCAAAGATAGCAGGGCGGTAGAGACCCAGATCAACGTAATAGTTGGCTAACCGGTAGCTGCTAATTGGGTCAAAACTGATCTCATTCCTGAGTTCCTCAAATTCAGCCCGGGCCTCGCTATATAAACCCAATTCCCACAGTTCGGTACCTCTGATTAGACGGGGATCATCTCCCAATAAACCGAGACTGCTCAGATTCGTTTCGGGAGGAATTGAAAAAGTATCTTTAATCCAGTTCTCAGCTTCCTGTTGTTCTGCCAGGACATCAAAACCGATATCGTAGTCTTGTGGTGGTGTAAACGGATGCCGGTTCTGAAGCAAATCGCGAGCCCGTTCGCTGTAGTATCCGGTGGGATCCGCATTGGCGGCGTCACTCCAGGCATCCAAGGCTGCATCAGAGTTGCCTTGCATATCATATACTTTCCCGATCCAAAACAGTGCCTGGGAGAGTTCTTCGAATGATTGGGAAGCATCGCTGTAAGTAGAGAATGCATCCAGCGCCTGCGGATAAGCGCCCAGTCTTACCCGGGAGATACCACTTTTAAATAATGACACATTGGCATACGAAGAAGTTGGATATTCATTGAAAACTCGTTTCCAGAGCGCTGCTGCGGTTTCAAGATCACTGATCAGCTCCTCAATTCTTGCTGCATCAAACAAGAATTCAGCTGCTCGTGGATGGTAGGGGTTCTTGCTGACAAAGTCCAGCAAAACCTGACTGGCTTCATTGTAACGATCCAGATAAAACCAGAGCGAATAGGCCTTAAATTCCCAAGCTTGATCCCAGTAGGAATGGTCTGGATATTGATTGATTAGAACATCCCAGGCAAGCAACGCTTCCTCATGCCTTCCCATAGCCCGCAGAGCAAAGCCCTTGTAATACAGTGCTGTACCCTGATCCCCGGCGTCCGGTTCAATTAAGTAGCGGTCAAAAGCTTCCACAGCATGACTGTATTGTCCGGCAAAATAGTCTACTAAACCCCGGTCAAGGTCGTTAATCTCAAAACCTCTGTTTACCAATTCCAACAATGCTAAATAGGAATCGTAGCTGAGGGGGTATTGAATCACTGCATCCTGGAACGCAGCTTCAGCCAGGTC
>Ga0255385_10006_pt1 | contig 20980 bp, 19 predicted proteins | sample ANMaggSeSYBR01G3_FD_182103 | JGI IMG/M metagenome (GOLD analysis project Ga0255385, IMG submission 182103) | Sediment cell enrichment communities from methane seep in Santa Monica Basin, California, United Staets - ANME aggregate JGI... | ecosystem: Environmental > Aquatic > Marine > Cold seeps >...
CCGGCAATATTTGCCGGCTTTTTTATTTAATTCAATTGTCCTAATTATCATCAGGAAAAGGACCATGCTCAGGCCAGGATTTAGGATTTTCCTTAATTTCTTTTAACAAAACCTCAACCCCTTTCATCAATTGAGCATCATATCCTTTTGCAACCTCTTTGGGTTGCAATTCTATAATAATGTCCGGTGTTACCCCTTCATTCTCTATTATCCAACTTCCATCTACATCGTAGATTCTGTAATCGGGAGCTGTGATTCCACCGCCGTCAATTAAAGGAATAAACATGGATACACCTACCAAGCCTCCCCACGTACGGGTTCCGATGACAGGACCCATATTAAACTGCTGAAATTCCTGTGGCAACTCATCACCACCTGAACCTGCTTGTCGGTTTGTTAAACAGACCATGTGTGCATTTACTCCATAAGCCGGGCTGGTTTGATCCTGTGAATACCTGCGGGTCCAATATGAGTGCGGAACCTGATTTAAGCGATTAAAAAAGATGATAGGGTCCAAACCACCACCATTAAATCTACCATCGATAATAAGTCCCTTTTTACGGGTTTGTGAATAAAAATATTTTGGAAATTCAATAGCAGAACCCAAATAAGTATCAGGGAAATGTAAATACCCGATTTGTCCGTCTGTGGCTTCCTCAACAGCTTTACGGTTTGTTTCTACCCAGTTCTGGTAACGCAATCTGTATTCCCCTGACAAAGTCTTTACAACATATTCCCGTGAGCCTTCCAATGTTGGTTTGTCATTTACTGTAATGGTAATTTGTTTATTAGCCAAATCCTGAAAATAGCTATAGATATTTTTAGCTGCAACCACGTCCTCACCATTTACTTTCAATAAATAATCCCCTTCATTCACCACCACACCAGGTTTGTTTAAAGGCGGGTAGACTCCTCTTGACCAATCAGCCACCTTGTATATTTTTTCAAATTGATATCGATTATTATCCAAATCAACTGTATATGTAGCACCTAACAAACCTACATTGGTACGATCTGCTTTTCGTTTTTTATCGCCACCAAAAATATAAGTATGCGACGTGTTAAGCTCTCCGATAAGCTCACCGATAACGAATTGAACGTCCTGCCGGCAGGAGGCAAAATCCATAAGTCTGCCATATTTTTGTTTCATTTCGTTCCAATCAAGACCATGCATGCCAGGCTCATAATAATAATCCCTTTCCAGCCTCCAGGCTTCATTAAATATTTGTTTCCATTCGGCTTTAGGTTCATACCACATTTTCAGGTCCGCCAAATTCAAATCATTACCTTTAGAATCGATTTCTGAACTTTTGATAATACCAATATTTTTCCCTTTTTTATAAATTATTTTTTCGCCATCAAATGAAAGCTTGTATGAATTAATTTCTTCAAGCACTTTTTCCTCTTCCTGCTTTTCAAAAGAAAAGCGATATAAATCCATTGACGAGGGCAGCCTGTATTCGAAACGGTTAAAATCGCCTTCATCTTTATTTAAAAAATAAATTGCATCGTCATTTGCTTCAAGGTAACGGTAATTGCCACGTTTCAAAGGCAGAGCTTCAATTCTTTCGCTGAGACCTTCCCAGTCAATGTTGATAGTTAGCTCTTCACTTTCTTCTGCATCCGTTTCAGATTCTTCTGATATTTCTACTTCATCACTTTTCAACTTAATAAATGATTCCCCATCTTTTTGCAATGTCAGACAATAAATGCCACTTGTTTTTTTGTATACCATTTCCCACTCAAAGTCACAGAAAGTGGGATTAAACCTGCGGTTCGAGACAAAAAACAAATAGCTCCCATCCGTTGAAAATACAGGATGAAAATCATTAAAAATAGTACTTACGGCATGAATTGATTTATCTGGTAATGAGTAGATATAAACTTTATTTACAAGGTCTTCATCCATTTTGGAGTAGGCAATAAAGCGGCTGTCGGGCGACCAGTTAAAATCATAAATGGGCTTCACATCAATCGAAACATCAATATTTTCATAATAAGCTTTATCAACTATTGTAATATTTTTCGATTCTACATCAAGAATATACAATGTTAAAGTATGATCGGTAAAGGCCAATTTTTTCGAATCCGGGGACCATCTTAGTGAATGCAAATAGCCATTTTCAAAATCGGTTAACTTTTTTGCCTCCTCTTTACCTGATTGATCAATGATATATACATTATACTCTCCGGATTCATCAGAAATATAGGCTATATTTTTACCATCCGGCGACCAGGCCGCATTTTTATCTCTTGCTCCTGAGTTATTGGTTAAATTCCTTGTTGACCCTTCCTTAAATGGAACTGTAAAAATTTCACCTCGAGCCACGATAACAGCTCTTTCACCACCTGGAGAGCAATCAAAACCTGTAATATTATCTTTCACCTCTTTAAGGTATGGCCTTGCTTCTGGCATATCGGTATAAATCTCAACTTCAACCTTTGTGATTGTTTTAGTACTTAAATCCAATACCATCAAATCTCCACCCAACTCATAAATAATTTTATTTCCACTAAATTCAGGACGTCGGATGTCATAATTTTTATGCGTTGTAATTTGTTCAATATCTCCTGAAACCGGATCTACAGAATAGATATTCAATACCCTGTCGCGGTCAGAGGTGAAATAAATTTTATCACCAATCCACATGGGCATTCGGTCAGTCCCTTCAAAATTGCTGATGTTTCTTTCTTCATCAGATAGCAGGTTATATATATAAATATCTTGTGCAGTACCTCCTTTATATCTTTTCCATGTCCTGTTTTCGCGTGACACTTTATTATAAGCTATCTGGGTTCCGTCAGGTGAAAAACTTCCCCTTGCCGCTTCATGAAGAATTAATTTTTCCAATCCAGTCCCATCGGGAGAAATGAGAAATAATTCTGAATATCCTGGATAATCGCTTCGATAAGCTGAAAATATGATCTTATTCTTAACCGGATGCCATCCTATCACCTCTTCAAAACCAGGATGATAAGTAACCCTGGTAATATCACCACCAAATTTGTTCATTACATAAACATCTGGATTTCCATCATAGTATCCTGTAAATGCAATCATTTTCCCATCAGGTGAAAACCTGGGATAGCGCTCCTGTCCATCATGGATCGTGAGACGAGTGGCCACACCACCATTAGCCGCTACTGACCAAATGTCTTCACCATGTACAAAAACGACAAGGTTTTCATGGATATCAGGAAACCTTAATAATGGGCCTTGCGAATTGCCCTGGTTTAAAAATGCCAGGTTAATAATTAAAATTAAACCGGCAATACTTACTGGATTTTTCATTTTTTGACAATTTAGTTTCATGATATATGTTTTTGGTTAATAATTTTGATATATGAATAAAGAAAAGATTACTTAGTTATTTAATCGGGTTGCTTCCTCAACAATAAGCTCATAGTAATACCCGGCACCAAAATCCTTATCAACAGCAACGACTCCCCAATAGTTTACTATATCACCGACATTTGGAATATCATCTGAAGTAACAGTTAGATCAAAGTTTGTTTCACCGCCTGTTCCATCCTGGATATGGATCCAATTCCGGCCCATAATGCCCTCATTGACTTTGGTAACCTGACCCCTGACAGTTACAGATTTGCCATTATATTTTGCTTTGTTGGAATACAACTCACCTATGCTAATGCCTCCCTCGGGAATATCAACAGCAATGTCAATTTTATTAAGGGTTGGTTTTTGAGGCTCAGTTATTCCATTTACCATTTGTTGGGCATCTGGTATTGGTTGATCACTTATATCCTGAACAAAATAAACTGATTCGAATGTGCGATCCAACTCTTCACTCTTAAAACCTTCCATCTTAAGCCCTTCTAAATAATAGACAATTTCCCCGACCTGAATATCCTGCTTACTAACGGCTATCCATAAATCATCTCCATTTTCATTAAGCCTGAGGTAGGAATAGGAGGTTGTATGAACTACTTCTTTTACTTTTGCTTTATGGTTTCCTTGTTCATTAACGTCATTAGTGTTCGGCGCCTGGTTGTTTTGGCATGAAATTGCCGCTATAACAATAGTCAATAGTAAAACGAGTTGTTTTGTTTTTTTCATCATTATTTTTGTTTTTAGAAATATTATTGAATTAATAAAACACATTGTATAGCACAAAAGTATATCAACTTTTTTATACGTAGTTTATTAAATACAATTCTTGCAAGGAATATAATCAACGCTAATTTTTCATTCTTTGATTAATCCACACGCTTTTCCCCCTGATACCCTCTAGTTGCATAATACGTAGCCCGGTCAAAGAATAACATCATACGGCGTTCAAGCTCCAGTGTCATATAAATGTCAATGGTTTTAGTCCACATGCGCTGTGAAAGGGCAAATTCCCAAATATGTTTCCGGGTAAGGCTAATGGCACTCATAATTTCGCTTAATGCAAAACCCTCATTCTTCCTTTCTAAACCAAGTTTACGATAATAGTCACGAATATCATCATCCCCATAATACCCACCAAGCCATTTTCTGAATTGCCTGAGGACGATTAGGATTCTTTCACGGGCGGAGTGGGGATCAACGATAGCATATGTTGGAGTTGACTTACCGGTAGTTACATCGTTTAGCCACCGGTTGGCAATGATATCTGCATTCTTTTCAATGAGATTTACCAGTTTGTCAGATACGTAATTACCTTTCTGTGTTTTGGGGTCACTTTTTCCTATTGAAAGTGAGAATGAATCAATGATGGCCCAATACTCTTTTTTGCTAAAAATGTATCTTCTCACAGCTTTTGTATTGGAACTAAATGCGAGTGATGGCATTTTATCGAAAGAGAAAAATTCAACCTCTTCTGCATCATCACCTGCAATTAAATCCCCGCTGATCCATTCAGCTTCAAAAGTGACAAAAATAAGGTCACCATATAAACTATTATATGCAGAGTCAACACAAACAAAATCTATAATCTTCCCGTTAATCCCTGTTTCTTCCTCAAGTTCTCGGCGGGCTGCTGTCTCAATGCTCTCTCCTGTTTCAGCAAATCCGGAAGGAAGGCACCACTCTCCCTTCTTTGGGTCGTTTTTTCTTTTTACTAGCAACACCTTGCGATCAGACACAACAATTGTTGAGGCAACCGGTAGTGGGTTATCATAAAAAAAAGTGTCGCAACTCGTGCAAAAGTCTCTTAAGATATCACCTTCTGCTTTGGTAGAAAGTTTTTCGCTACAATAGGGACAGTATGTTCTTTTTTTCATCAATGAATATTTTTCTTTTTTCCTGAACAAACGAATATGGTATCGTCTTTAGTAATTTTTAATTGTCCTGTTTTCTTTAAATCCATTTTAACTTTTTCCAATATGATTTCTGTTAGTTCTTCTTGTTCCATGTCATTCCCTGGAATAAAAAACGTATGTTTAAAGTTAAAATACTTTTCAAAATGATCAAATTCATTTTGATTAAACACCAGAGTTCCCCTGTAATCGGTAGTTTTTACTTCATCAAACCAAGAGGATAACAGTTCTTTCCCATTGGTGTTGGAAAAATTTTCTATCAGGGCTTCATATGGCAGTCTCTGATGAAAATCTATTCTATTTTTTATAAGTATCTTTTTTACATAGTCGGTGAACTCCTTCATATGAGGACGTGAATGTGTAATAGTAACAAAAAAACCGTCTTCCTTTAATATACGCGAAATGTGGTTTATATAATCGGGGAAAAAATATAAAGCATAACTACAAATAATTATATCAACTGAGTTGTCTTCTATTTCTTCAATTACAGAAATACCCCTACCCAGAAACTTTCCTTTAATATCAACATCGTCGCAAGCTTTTAAATACAATTGTTTACATTTGGGATGACGATCAATTCCCGTAATTTCAGCATCTTTGTGAACCCTGCCTTTTAGTCCATGAGTAAAAAATCCACAACCACAACCAAGGTCAATTATTTTTCTAACTTTACTAAGATCAAGGCCGTTTAGAGCAATATCTCTAATGTCTAATTTGTTTGTAAGATGTTTTTTTATAATCTGAGACACGACCATTAGAGAGTTGGCATCACGAAACACTTCAGCCAATGTTTTGCTTAACTCCTGAGAATGTTGGTCAGATTTTTTCATACCTGTCATTAACTACATCATTTATCCAAAGATAAGCATCTTTTATAAAATGTATTTTATAAAAGTTGTATTTTATTTTTAAAAGCCTAATCTTTTAGTTTTATACCTTTGAACTATCAATAACATTTATAACTCCTGCTTTATGAAATTTATTCTAACTATAATATCCATTCTCTTTACCGTTGTTTTGTTCGGACAGCATGCCTTACAAACAACAGCTGAAAAGTCAGATTATAAATCAACCTCAAGTTATTCAGAAGTGATGCTTTTTATTGATGGATTACTTTCTTCATATGATAATATACAGCTTGAAACCATTGCCACATCAACAGAAGGACGGGATATTCCACTACTGGTCATTGCTGATCCACTACCAGTAAATCCAAATGATTTAATTAACGACGATAGGATTGTGGTTTATCTCCAGGCCAACATTCATGCGGGAGAAGTGGAAGGGAAAGAGGCCACACAAATGTTAATGCGGGATTTACTCAATGAAAAGCCATTTTTAATTTTCAAAAATATTGTACTCCTTGTTTGCCCTATCCTCAATGCTGACGGCAATGAAAAATTCAGCACAAAAAACCGCACGAACCAAGTGGGTCCGGAAAATGGAGTTGGGGTAAGGCACAATGGACAATACCTTGATTTAAACAGAGACGCATTAAAGCTAGAAACCCCTGAAATCAGGGGTGTGGTCACGCATATATTTAATCGCTGGGATCCAGCAATTACAGTCGATTGTCATACGACAAACGGATCATATCACGAAGAACCGGTGACTTTCACCTGGATGATGAATCCAAATGGCGACCGAAGCCTGATCAATTTTATGAGGGATAAAATGATGCCTGATGTTCATCAAAATCTATTAAGTAAGTACAATGTTGAAAACGTGTTTTATGGTGAATTCCTGGATCGGATGATTGTGGACTCCGGTTGGATATCGTATGCTGCCGAACCGAGGTTCCTGGTTAATTATGTTGGGATTCGGAACAGGCTGTCTATTTTGAACGAAAACTATGTATATGCAGATTTTAAAACCCGCGTGAATGGCTGCTACTATCTTTTAAAAACCATTCTGGAATACGCTTCGAAAAATAAAGAGAAAATAAAACAATTACTTTCTGCTGCCGATGATAATATGATGAATAAATATATTGATATTGATTCATTTGCCATTGAATACAAGGGAATTCCAACTCCTGAAAAGATTACCATTAAAGCCATAGAGGCTGACACCATTCCGGGGGTTAAAGGTTATTGGCGTTATAAACAAAGTGATCGAAAACGAACCGTAACTGTTCCTTATATTGCAGATTATTATGCTACACGAAGTATTGCCATTCCATATGCCTATTTACTAACAGTAAATGATCCTGACATTCTGGATAACCTAATAAATCACGGAATAGAGTTGCATAAGTTAAAAGAGAAAACAACATTGGAAGTCGAAGGTTATAAAATAGAAGAACTAAATGGGGCAAAACGGCTTTACCAAGGACATTATAATAATACTATCGAGGGGAATTATATTGGAGAAACTAAAGAATTCGCAGAAGGAACTTTCATCATATACACTGCCCAAAAACTTGGAAATGTTGCAGCCTATCTGCTGGAGCCGGAAGCTGATGACGGCTATGTAAAGTGGAATTTTTTCGACCGATATCTTGTACCGCAATGGGGTTGGGATTATTATCCCTATCCGGTTTACAGATTGATGCATAAAACCGAATTAAAATAATTTAATCTCTAAAAGATCCGGAAAATTTTAGAAAAATTACATCATTTGAAAATATGGATGCATTTACCTTAATTGATTTATCATCAAGGATTTGATAGGTGATTGAAACACTAACACTTTTATTATTAACTGGTGATATAAAGTTTAAAAATTTTATGTTTTTTGATTTCACAAGCAATAATTCCTTCTGCAAACCTTCTTCTAATAAATCTTTTATAATATTAACCTGTATCACACCCGGAACAATTGGATTTCCAGGAAAGTGTCCTTTAAATATTTCATGATTTTCGTTGAATGTCACATCTGAACCAATTGATTCATTATCTGAACTAATCTTAGAGAAGCTATAGATTGGTTTTTGTTTCATTATTATTGGTTTAATAATTCAAGTTTCATGGTGTAGCCTAAAATTCCATGTGTAAATAAAATGCTTGATGGAATTTCTTCCTCGTATGATTTAATTTCAATTTTAGTTCGGGGAGACAAACAAGCCCTTTTTTCAACCTCAATTGGGAATACATTTTGACTTATATATTTGTAATAATATTTCCCTTTCTGTTTGAAATGAAACTTCCAGGCATTCTCTTTTTTCAGATTGGAATACCTTTAAGTTATTATTATCAATTTTTGATTTAAACAATAACATAAAGTCAGAAGTAATAATTTTAATAAGCGCTTTCCGGTCAAAGGCATCCATAACATAGTGAATTTCTACACTATCAGTTGGAAAAAACTCAAAATCGAAATATTTAAGTCCTGTTTCCGACATAAAAACAGTTCTGTATGAGTTGAGACCGGGAATTTTTTTTATCAGGACAATACCTGTAAGTTGTTTCTTTTTGAATTTGATTTGAAAATTATGGAGAGACTTTTCAAAGCTGTTATTAAATACCGGCCTGAATACAATTGAATTTTCCGGAGAAGGGGAATACCCTTTCAGGGGAGGGCTGCATGAATTCACCCCGATCAACAAACTAATTATCAGAGAAAGAATTATCAGGTAGCGGCTCATTGATGGTTTTATTTATAAACTTTATCAAGGTGTAATCGTCCAGAAGTTCAGTTATTTGCAGCTTTGAAACGGTATAGTCATTCTTGCCAATATATAAATCAATATTCTTAATGTATTTGTTCAACTCCTCTTGTTTGGGAAAAAGCTTAACAAGTAATGTGTCGCTATTTTCAAAAAATAATGTTTTATAATTGGGATTATTTATTATTTCTCCTTGAACCGAACTTATGATCAGGTCGTTTATTTCGTTAAACATTTTGCTCGATTTCATATCATACTCCATTTTACTATCTCCAGAATTAATTAATAGTTGTCCGCTATTCATGATCAACAAATAAGTAAACGGGCTGGTGTATTCAAGTCTGAGTCTGTCCGGTCTTTCATATATTAAGATTCCTTTGGAGATAATTTTTTCATACAGGAATGTAATATTTTTTTCCTGAATAAACTCCGAATTTATTGAGTTTATGTTTGTAGATACTTCATTTATTTTTTGTGTTATAAAAACTGTATCAAAAACCTGAATGTACCCTTCGGGCTGCGCTTGTCCTTTACAAAAGATATTTAACAAAATCAAAATACTAATCAGTCTAACTGTCATAAGCGCTAATTTTAAGTAGTTTGTCCAATCCTACAATTTTTTTGCCCTTCTTTTTAATAAAATTTATAAAGTCTTCTAACACTTCGGCTGTAACTTTACTTGTATCGTGAAATAAAATAATGTCCCCATCTTTTAATCTGCGTTTTAAATGACGCATCATATCATCCTTCTTCTTTGTTGTATCAAATGATCTCAAACTCCAGGATACGGAAATGTGCCCGGTTTTTTTTAGCGCTTTGCTCAGGAATGGATTGGTTACGCCATAAGGCGGGCGGAATAACAATGACTTTTTTCCTGAATATTTTTGAATCAGTTGATCTGTACGATTGATCTCGCGCACCATCCTTGCGGGGGAGTAAAAATCAAACCAAAAAGAGTGGGAATATGAATGATTACCGATAATATGGCCGGCTTCAACAATCTGGTTAAATACTGAAATATTTTTTTCTATCTTATTTCCTACACTGAAAAAGGCAGCTTCAATATTGTGTTTTTTTAAAATATCTAAAATTTTAATTGTTTTACTTTCATCTGGTCCGTCATCGAAAGTTAGCGCTATTTCAGACACCTGTCTTCTACCATGACTGCGGGACTTAAAATAAAAATTCCAATTAATTTTTATCGATCCGATTATAAGAAGAACAATATAAATTAAAGTCAGAAAACCATATCCATATAATAAATTGAAATTTAATCCGGAGAGAATGAAAACGAGGGTGACCAGAAGCCATACGATAGAAGTATTTCGATAATTAATCACGTTTAAATTCAATTATTTATTTTAAGTTAGATAATAAAAAAACATACAGCTTACCTTTCAATGATCATTTTTATATTTTCTGCAGTTAGAGATCTTTCCTGTTCCTTCTTCTCTCCCTGTTCAACAAAAAACATAGAAGAAAACAAATCTTTATCAGTATAGTCTATCCTTCCAATGATACAGGCTTTATGCCGTGAATTATTTAATAAATCCAAAGTATACCAGACAATAAATTCGTAATCAAATTTTTCAGTCACAAAGAAAATATTTTCCCCCCTAATCTGATGCCTAATGCTTAGTTCACCAAGCATTATATTGGGTAAAGTATATACAAATGTTGCAGGTTCGGGGAAATAATTATCTCTATCTATAATTGACTCGTTGTGCTTTATATCTATGTCAATTGATGAAAATGCATTTGAAAACACCAGGGCTACTTCATCAGGTTTATATTTTTTCAAATCTATCTTTTCCAGCAAGAACTCCGCATTAAGATATGCCAGCTTACAAAGACGATCCATTTTATAGAACTTTGCATAAGGCTTTTTAAGCTGTTTATAAACCTGCTTAAAATACTTTCCGTCATCTGCATATTCTTCAAACTCAAATCGCTTATCAGCAGTAATGATCAGTCCCTTTTTTATTATACAATATGATGTTATATAAAATTTATCCATTGATTTTTCTGAATAAAATAGCAACATTGCTCCCTCCAAAACCCGAAGCAGTTTTAAGCGCCTTGTTTACCGGTTGTTGTTTGTTTTCAGTGATAACATTTATCTTTTCTGCGGTTCCGGTATTATCAAGTCCATAGGTTTTAATCAATTTATTTTTTCTCATAGACTCAAAACAAAATATTGACTCTATTATACCCGCAGCACCAAGTGTATGCCCAATAAAACCTTTGAAACTGTTAACTGGAATTTTGCTAAGATTATTTCTCGCCAGGGCAATTGACTCCATATCATCATTGTATGGCGTTGCGGTTCCATGAGCCGAAATATAATCTATATCTGTACTCCCTTTCATTACTTCGTTAATGGCAATGTATAAACCTTCACCTGTTCTGGAAGGGCCGGAAATGTGATTGGCATCATTACTGCCAGCTCCATTAACAACCTCTATAATCGGATCAGGACATAATTTAACATCCGAAGTTAATATAATCGTCCCTGCACCCTCCCCCAGAGTTAGTCCGGTTCTGTCTTTATCAAATGGTTTACAAACATCTTTGCTTAAGGAATAAAAGGATTGAAATCCCGAAACGATGAATTCAGATAACACATCACATCCCGAAACGATGATATTTTTGTATAATCCCTGCTTGATAAGCCTGTCAGCAACCATCAGGGCCATAACGCCCGAAATACAAGCATTTGAAACAACTAGGGGGGTTGACTTTGTTTTAAAATAATTGCCTATTAATTCTGCTGATTTCCAGAGATGAACACGATTGTTTTTAAAACCGTTCTTATTATTTTTAAGTAAATCGATATTACCTTTTGTCGTTGAAAGAACAATACAGGTATCTTCTTCAGCAGGATTGATATTTGTTTTTTCCAGAGCTTCCTTAATTGAAAGGATAATTAGTTGTTCATAGGGGGTAAATTTATTTTCTAATCCTAGCCTGGAAGCTAAAAAACTTAATCTGTTCCTGTCAACTATCGAAGCTGTAAAACTTTCCGTATAAAACAAGGGATCATCAATGTGCTTTACACCTGTATTACCGGCTTCCAAATTCTTAAAGTTTTCGGAAGTTGTAAATCCCAATGAGGTTATTATATTATCGCTTGCAATATATGTTCTAGCCATTGCTTTTTATTCTTCCAACAATCCGTTTTTTTTCTTCCATTCAATAAATTTTTCCGGGTTTGTGAGAAGTAATTCTCCCTCTTCGTTCAAGAATACCTGAACACTATTACCAGTAGCAACCAATTCGCGGTCACTTTCCCTGTAAAGCTTGAAATTATAAATAATTTTTGCAGCCTCATCATTAACAAAGCTGGTTTCAATAATTACTTTATCACCATAACTCAGGTGCCTCTTATAATTACAACTCACCTCAACAATAGGGGTAAGCAATCCTTGACAAAAAAGATCAAGATACCCGATACCATATTGTTTACCAAAAGATTCCCGCCCATCTTCAAAATATTTAATATAATGTCCGTGCCAGACAATTTTCAAGGAATCCACTTCACTAAATCGGACCGTGACGATACATTCATTTACTAATTGGCTATTATCCTTAATTTTTATTTTCATATTTTACAACAACAAAACAGGGTGAATTGTTTTTAAATCAACTACTTATGATTTTTTTAATTCGGTGGTAAATGTAAAGAAAATAAACAAAACAAAAAATTGGTGACTGGTAACTTAATCCATATCCTCCCAGAAATCATAAAAATTAAACCATTGCTCAGGAAACTTTTTAATAATCATTTCTACTTGTGACACATAATCTTCAACAAGATTAGAGATTATTTTTTTCCGTTTGGATAAATTGTTGGGATATTCGCTAATAACCGGTTTACTTGCATATAGATAATAATGCTTTGAGGTTTGTTTCATAGCAGTAACGTATGTTATAGGAACCTTAAATTTATATGCAAGCGAAAATGGGCCCGTAAGAAATTTAGCTGTTTTGCCTAAGAATTCTATTTCCAACGTACTCATTCCTGGTAAATACCTGTCGCCATGTATGGCCACAAATTCTTTCTTTTTAAACGCCTCTTCAATTTGAAATAAATATGAATAATCGCGATTGATTATGATATAATTAACTTTACTTTCTTCATAGATTCCTGTCAGATATTTTTGGATCTTTTCATGTTCATCACGATACATTATAATATTTATTTTCGCATCGAGCCGTTTTAATAAATATCCGGCAATTTCCCAGTTTCCGGCATGAGCCCCGACCAAAATACCACCCTTTTCTTTCATCATTTTTCTAAGATGGTGTTCTCCGTCAAACTCAAAAGTAAATTTAGAATGGAGTCCTGACAGGAAGACCACTTTATCAATCAAATTTTGACCGAGTTTATAAAAGTTTTTAAAAATGAATAAGATTGACTTGATTTTTGAATATTGAATCCGTTTATGAAAATAATAAAAGGAAGCGCGAGTCGCATTTGGGGCGAAAAAAACAAAATACAAAACAACAAACCTGAGTACAAAATAGGAAAAGGTAAGTCCAAAAATTTTGATAAGGAAAATGAAGGCTTTATATCCGGCTAATCCTCCCCGGGTTTTTCCTGACCATTGGGCCATTGTATTAGCTTTTAACTCTTTCTTCTATGAAAATATATAAATCCTGAACTGTTTGCACTTTAACAATTTCTTCAGGCTTGATTTTAAAACCGAATTTTTTTTCGATCATAACAATAATATCGACCAAATCAAGACTTTCAATTTCCAGTTCGTCTTTAAGTGTTGCGTCTTCTTTAATTTGGTCGAGTTCTATTTCGAACTCATCAACCAGAAAATCATTAACTATATCTTTAATCTCTTGCATTTGCATGTCAGTAGTTAAGTCTTTTTTACTATTAATGATGAATTAGTTCCTCCAAAACCAAAGGAATTCGACAAAAATACATTAATTTTTTTATTAATTGTTTTATCAACAATATTCAATTTTGCAGAATATTCGTCAGGAGTTTCAAAATTTATATTGGGAGCTATAAACGATTCTTGCATCATAATTAACGAATAGATGATTTCACTCGCACCGCCCATCCACATTTCATGTCCGGTCATTGATTTTGTGGAACTAACAAAAACATTCGAATCACCAAAAGCTTTGTAAATTGCCTGGGCCTCCATTTTATCGCCTACCGGGGTTGAAGTTGCATGGGCATTTAAATAGTCAACATCGGAAGCTTTTAATTTAGCATCCTTAATAGACATTATTAACGACCGGTATGGACCGTCAACATTGGGTACCGAAATATGGTCACCGTTAGAGGAAAATCCGTAGCCAATAACCTCTCCAAATATAGGGGCTCCTCTTTTTACAGCAGATTCATAACTTTCAAGAATAACAGTTGCGGCACCTCCACTGGGTATTAATCCGTCCCTGTTTGCATCAAATGGGCGAGATGCTTTTTGAGGAAACTGGATTTGCTTTGAAAAAGCCATAAGCCCGTCAAAACTTGCAACCGCATATGCATTAATTTCTTGCGCACCACCACAAATAATCATATCCTGCAATCCGGTTTTTATCATGAAATATCCCATTCCTATTGCATGGGAACCACTGGCACATGCTCCGCTAATTGTAAAGTTTATTCCTTTCAACTTTAAAATAACTGCCAGGTTCATTGAAACAGTGCTATTCATCGACCGAAATACAGAACCTGAACCAACCAGGGTTGTGTCTCTTTTCTCTCTTATAATATCAGCTGCTTCCACAACCGGATAGGCAGAACTGTCGTTACCGTAAAGTATTCCAACAATATTCTTTTCTAAATAATCTTCATCAATGCGTGATTGTTTTAAGGCATCCCTGGTTGCCATGTATGCATATTCTCCGGGTTCGGCAATTCCCACACGCATTCTTCTTGGGATCATGCCTTTCAGGTTCGGTCTTTCAATTACTCCTGTAAGCGGAGAAATAAAACCCAGATCTATTCTTTCCTGATCTATACCTATTCCTGACTTTCCGTTGTACAATGAATCCCTGACATCCTCAAGTGAATATCCAATAGTTGAATAAATCCCCATTCCGGTAATAACAACCCTATTCATATAAATTCAATCTGTTAATAATCTAATTTAAGTATACAATCCCCCATTTACAGAAATCACCTCTCCGGTTATATAGGAGGCCCGGTCAGAAGCAAGAAAATCAACAACCTCTGCAACCTCTTCAGGGAGGCCAAACCTGTTTAACGGTATCAGTTTTTTCAATATCTTTTCATCAAGCCCTTCTATCATTTTCGTTTTTATATATCCGGGGGAAACAGCATTAACAGTTATCTTTTTTTTACCAACTTCCTGGGCCAGAGCTTTTGTGCTGCCAATAACACCGGCTTTGGCTGCAGAATAATTCGTTTGGCCCGGCAAACCCTTCTGCCCGGACAATGAAACAATATTAATGATTCTCCCGTGCTTATTAACAATCATGTCGGTCAGCAAAGCTTTTGTTAAGTAATAGAAACTGTTTAAGTTTACATTAATCACATTTTCCCACTGATCATCTTCCATAAAAATCATTAAATTATCAGCACTTATTCCCGCATTGTTTACTAATACGTCAATATAGTTTTCAGGATACTTGTTTTTCCAGTTTTTATGAAAATTTCTTATTTCATCCTTGTTTGAAATATCAAATTGAACAATCTCACCCGATCCGCCCGATGCTTTTACAGAACTTAATGTGTCTTCAGCAGCGGCTGTATTGGATTTATAATTGATAATAACATAAAAACCTGAAGAGGCCAGTTTTAAACTGATCGCACGTCCAATCCCGCGGGACCCTCCTGTTACTAAAGCATTTCTCATAAAGCTTGTTAAAATAAATCTCTAAAACATTTTTCCTTAATAAAACTTTTCAGGTTTTGCACATCCTTGTATTTCGGTGCGTCATCAATAAATTTTGGAACAATGGGCCTTAAGGCCTGATAAATCTTCCTGGTTTTGGTTGCAAGTTTTTTTTCGCATTCTAAATAATCAACCGCCTGAAGCAACGACAATAATTCAATGGAAACCACCTGGAATGCATTGTCTATTACCCTCTTTGTCATCAAAGCAGAGTTGGTACCCATACTGACAATATCCTGGTTATCATTGTTATTAGGTATGCTGTGAACATACATTGGAAATGAAAGTGTTTGATTTTCTGCAGTCGTGGAAGTAGCAGTAAACTGAACCCCCTGCATCCCTAAATTAAATCCAAGTTTTCCAAGGTTTACAAAAGGTGGAAGTATCTTATTTAATTTATTGTTCATTAAAAAATTTATCTGTCTTTCAGCTACCATAGTAAGCTTGCTGACACCAATTTTCAGTTTATCCGATTCATAAGAGACATAATCGCCATGGAAATTACCTCCATGAAAAACATTGTTCGACTCCATATCTATTACCGGATTATCCTGAACTGAGTTGGCCTCATTTATGAATAATTTTTCTGCATTTTCTATTGCATCGTAAACAGGTCCTAAAATCTGGGGAGTACATCGAACAGAATAATATTCCTGTACTCTTTTACGAATTTTATTTTCATCAATTTTTTTCAAATAAAATCCATTTTCCCTGTCCTTGATCATCTTGCTGCCACGAGTAAGATCACGCATATGCTCTGCGATAATCTGCTGTCCATAATGTAGTTTAACCCTGTTCAATTCTTCAGAAAAATGATCATCAAAGGACTGGACGATTTCATTGATCAATGCTGATGATACAAGCAGCCAACCTAACATTCTCCTGGCATGTACAACATTTACAATACTAATTCCGGTCATCACTGAAGTACCGTTCATTAATGCCAGCCCCTCACGAATATATATTTGCAGAGGTTTTAAATTATTCTTTTTTATAACTTCCGAAACTTCTGATCTTTTACCTTGATAGAATACCTCCCCTTCTCCAATCAGGTTTAAAGCAATATGAGCAAGCTGTACCAGGTCGCCACTTGCTCCCACGCCACCATGTTCCGGGACATAAGGGATGATGTTGTTATTAATAAAACCCTTAATCAATTCAATTACATTTATATGAACACCAGAATACCCCTTGAGTAAGTTGCTTATTAATACTATCAGGGCACTCTTGATATATGTGGGAGAAATTGGATCGCCACATCCGGAAGCATGACTGCGGATAAGATTAAATTGGAGCTGTTTCTGGTCACCATTGTCAATCCTGTATTGAGCCATGGGGCCAAAACCCGTATTGATGCCATAAATAACCTTATCTTGTGAAAATTCCCTTAAAAAATCAAAACTTTTATTCACCCGAATAATGGATTCAGGTGATATGGATATGTTTTTTTCACCGAAAAGTATTCTGTAAAAATCATCAATGGTTATATTCCTATTGCCAATACTAATCATAAAATAATTTCAAAATATTTCGCTCAAAAGTACATCAAAAGTTATTATGAATGAAATCTGTATAATAAATCTTGATTCTTAGTTTGTGGTTATTATTCTATTTACGTTTATCAATAAAAGTAAGTGGTTTTCTGTTTAATTCGGGCGACCCCAAAATGTTAATTTGATCAGGGTGCATGATTTGAACTTCAGGAGCAACCCGGATTTTAGCCCTGAAGTGATCCTTGATTAATTTTTCATATTTTTCATCTTGTTCTTTACAACCTGCTTTTATAATAATTTCGTCTGTTCCAAAATCGCCTGTACTTACCTCAATTAAATAATTCTCAACAAATTCAATTTCGTTCAAAATATCATAAATAGCCTGGGGGAACAATGTGGTGCCTTTGTATTTCAGCATCTGTTGTTTTCGTCCAATTACAGGGCCAATCCGCATTGAGGTACGGCCACAAGAACAGGGTTCTGTATAATGATAACAAATATCACCTGTTTTAAATCTTAGCAAGGGCATTCCTTCAACCCCAAGGGTTGTTATAACGACCTCTCCCGGTTTATTTTCATCAACCGGCCGATCGTTTTCATCTAAAAATTCGACTATAATCAAATCTGGATGATGGTGACCTCCCAGGCCATATTGACAATCGTTAAAAGCAGCCCCCATTTCCGTTGACGCATAGGTCGAATATAAATTTATATCCCAGCTATCAACAATTTTTTTCCCTAGGGTATTCAATGAAAAATCATTGTTTCTGATTGGCTCTCCAATGCAAACTGCTTTTTTTATGGTTGTTGAATTTATATCAATATTATTACTTTTTGCAAATTCCATCAATTTAACCAAATACGATGGAACTGTAATAAGAGTTGTAGGTTTTATTCTATTAAAAGTGTCGAATTGCAATTTGGTATTGCCTGGGCCAACCCTAACCATTCCAGCTCCCATTTTCCTGATTCCCAAAAAATAGGCAATTCCTGCCATAAACCGACGATCGATGGTAACCATCAGTTGATAAATATCATCAGCAGTACCATCACTGCAGCTCAACGAAAGATATTCATTGTGGGCTAACCTTTCCAGATCATTTTCTGTCAGGGCAAAAGTAACCGGCTCTCCCAGTGTACCCGAGGTGGTATTGTAATCAATGATTTGACGTTTTTCAACACACACAAAATCAGATGTGCGCATTTGCAGATCATCCTTTGTTGTTGGTGGAATATTGGCAAGATCTTCTAATGTTTTGATTTGGCTTATGTTTATATCATGTGTCATAAACCTCTCAGAATAAAATTTTGATTTTTCTGATAAGTACTGAAGTAATTGCGGTAGTCTGCTTTCCTGATAAGCTTTGATCTCTTCCCTGCTCCTGGTCTCAATATCCGGTATTACCATTTAACTCTTCTAATTTATTTAATATCTTTTTTCTTTCCGATTCCGAGGCAACCTCTTTTTCGAGGGCAAAATTATAAAAATCTATTGTTTTTTCAACATCGCCCAGCAGGTTATAATAATCACCGGCAACTTCATAGGTATAAAAATATTCAGGATTTGATTTAATAAATTCGTCTATCTCTTTTTTTGTTGCTGATTCTAAGTTATTTTTGTACTTATGAATAAAATCTTTAAAATATTTGAAGGATATGTATTTTTTTGAATAAAGAAAAGTATCTGCCGGCACCTCCATTGAATCTACACATATTTCTCCACCATATATCTTCTCTTCGGCCAATGAAAATACTTTATTAAGATCGTAGCAAACAAATTTTCCAATTTGATAAGGATTGGTAGATACCCACATTAACCTTTTTTCCGGTTTAAAAATAACAGCATGATGGGCAATCAGCTGGTTTATTGTCTTTTCATTGCCCATGCCTATATTTATATTCATTATTCCGTGCTGATCCCTTAAAACTGTAGCTACACTCCTGTAATCAAATTTTTGAACTTCATGAATGAGTTCTTTTACCCGGTTATAGCGGTATACAGATGTTCCTTCAGCCATATTTTCCAGGTTTAATTCTTGCTTAGAAAACACAGGGTGCTGCAGGTGATTTGTTGCTACGATAAAATTTTCTTTACACTCAAAAAGAATGGTGGTATCCAATGTTTTTTCAATTAAAGCAGTGTGTCCATCGCTGGCCGAACCAATTAAAAAAGTTTCGGTTACGAAAGTTTCAAATTTACATGCAATATCATAAGCTTCTTCTATATTGGCTGCATATTGCAAAATGTTCCTTGCGACAATGGAAACAGGAGTACGTGCGCCTAATGGTATTTCTGATTTTGCAGCATTTAAGGTAATGGTAAGGCCTTCCATGTTCATCCCCGAAACCACCCCGGTCATTCCGCCCCAGGTGATCATGGCAAAACGATATCCTTTTTCCGGACTGTAAAAAGCAACAATTTTGTTTACGGAAAAATCTTCTCCTGCATGAAAATCAAAATTCCTACCGATCAGAAGTGAGTTGTCGGCAGTAAATTCATCCCACACTCCAAACGAAGTGCAGGCTACCAGATTTAAATTCTGCATGGCATGGCCTATATCGTGAGCGGCATGGTAATTTAGAATTCTTTGATAGTTATTGCCAATAAAATCAAAGTAGGAGTCGGCATAGTTTGAAATTCCGTAAATCTCCAACTGATTTTCCAAAGGAATATATTTATCTAAATCTTTATTGAACCAGGCAATAACATACCTCAAAAAACCCCGGTACCATTCTGAAGGAATCAGATCTTTTATCCTGCTAACAAATACATGCTCCTGATAATAAACCAATTCCTGGGAAAGTAAACCACACTTTAAGCCACGCTGATATGCTTCACCGGAAATATACATTTCCCATAATCCTGAACTATTTTTCTTAAGCCAATTGTCACCTACGATGTAATAATTCGTATCAATCTTTATTTTGGAGAAATGATTGGAGTTCTCAATAGTAACATCGGGAGGGCTAATTATCACAAGCGCTTTAAAAACGAAATATAAAACAACAACGACAATTACAATTCCCGATAAAATAGTAATAGAACGTATAATGCGCCTTTTGTTCGATTTATTCAGCATCAAAAATCTCTTTTGTGATATCGGTAATATCAGTAATAAAGGCAAGTGTGGTTAAAGCCCCGGTAGATACGCCCAACATGCCGTGTGCATTTATATTTTGTCCGGTCAAAAACAAATTAGGAATTCGTGTTTTGGGCAGCACAAAGGTTCTTATAGGGTCTTCACTATCTTTAATGTGACCATAAGCCGAACCGCCCGGAGTTCCAATATAATCCTTGAAAGTTAATGGGGTTGCGCAATAATAATGTTTAATGGCAGATTTTAATTCCGGAAATTTTTGCTGAATAGTTGAAATCAATTTTTCGGAAAGTTTTTGCTTATATTCAAGGTACTCTTGTCCTCGTTTTTCAACGCGTGTAGATTTCCACTTATCAAATTTTTCGTATTCAATAGGGGCCAACACTATAATGCCGTCAGCAAATTCATCAGAATTAGAAGATGCAGGTGTAGCAAGCCAATAACCTTCAGGCCAAACGTTCTTATCGTTATGAATCCATATATTTTCGGTGAGCGAACTGGTAAAGTTATAGTTCATATATTTAAAGGTATTCTTCTTTAAAATAATATATAATGAAAACATACCACAACTAGCGGATTTATTGACAGAAAAAATAAAGTTAAACGGAGGGGATGTTTTTACAGGTACTAAAA
>Ga0255385_10008_pt1 | contig 20525 bp, 20 predicted proteins | sample ANMaggSeSYBR01G3_FD_182103 | JGI IMG/M metagenome (GOLD analysis project Ga0255385, IMG submission 182103) | Sediment cell enrichment communities from methane seep in Santa Monica Basin, California, United Staets - ANME aggregate JGI... | ecosystem: Environmental > Aquatic > Marine > Cold seeps >...
TGATGATGAAATTGTTGTTGGGTTTAACTCTGTCACTTTTAAAACCCAATTGAATAAAGTTAAAAAAGCTTCCCGAAAAAAATCCAATGATACTCCATTTCAACGAAAAAAATCTTCGTATGCAAACATTATTGAAAATATGAATGCCAAAATGACCACTTTTAATATGCAGTTGGATGTCAGGGGTAAACGAGGTGAAGAAGCTGTGGAAATGGTCAGGCAATATATTGATGATGCCATTTTGTTAAACACTAAGGAAGTGAAAATCCTTCATGGCAAAGGATATGGTATTCTTAGAACTTTGATTCATGATTACTTAAGAACTGTCTCGGAAATAAAACAATATAAAGATGAACATATTGACCGAGGAGGACATGGAATTACAATAGTGATACTTAAGTGATACGATGGCATGTTATTTGATACCCCTGAATCTAAAAATATGTTATGGCAGATATTACAAAACCGATACATCTGAACTATCCGAATTTTGATAAAGTTGTAAATAACTCAACTATATTAGTTGATTTCTGGGCTGAATGGTGTGCACCCTGCAAAGCACAGGATCCAATTTTGGAAGAAGTTGCCAGCGAATTGGATGGTAAAGCACTCATTGGAAAAGTAAATGTAGACGATAACCGTACCCTGGCTTCTAAATATGGAGTTATGAATATACCAACAATGATACTGTTTAAAAATGGAGAAAAAATCCATCAGTTTGTTGGTGTTCAGCCAAAGCAAAAAATACTGGATATAATCCAAAAAAATATTTAAAAACATGAGTGAATACATTACATATATAATTGCAGTAATAGTCATTGGATATATATTATACAATTTTTTAAAGGTTCGTAAAAACATGAATAAGCCACCTTCTGAAAAATTAATAATATTGTCGGATGATAATTTTGAAAACACCATAAAGAGTGGTGTTACGTTGGTGGATTTCTGGGCCCCATGGTGCGGACCGTGTAAAGTTCAGGGACCAATTATTAATGAGGTGGCTGATGAGCTAAATGGGAAAGCCAATATATGCAAATTGGATATCGATAAGAATCAGAAAACTGCTCAAAAGTATGGAATTCAAAGTATACCAACCATATTAATTTTTAAAGACGGCAAACCTGTTGACAAATTAGTGGGAGTTAAACCTAAGCGAAATTTAATAAATGCTTTACAGTCGCACATTTAATTAATTCATTATGGAAAATCAGGAAAACAAACAAAACATATTATTAAAGAAAAAGTTATTTGGACGTATTTCATATCTAACTATAATAGGATTGGTTATCGGAGCATTTGGCGGGTACCTTTATTATTCACAAGTTGGTTGTGTATCAGGAACCTGTGCCATTACTTCAAATCCATGGATGAGCACTGCATGGGGAGGAGCCTTCGGATATCTTGCATTTGACATGTTTGATAAAAAGAAACCTAAGGAAGATTAATCAGTTCTTCTCTTTTTGATTTTGGTAATTTATCTACCACCAGGTTATACGAATCATCGATCCAATTACATAATAATTTATCGGTAACAGATCCATCATCCTTCACTGTATTCCAATGTTTTTTACTCATATGATAACCGGGCAGAACACCCGAATATTTTTCACGTAATTCGATTGCTTTTTCAGGGTCACATTTCAGGTTTACAGAAAACGCCCCTTTTAAATCTGTCAAGGCAAACATTTTACCTAAAACCTTAAACACCAATGTTGTTTCATCAAAAGGGAACTCTTCGGTTATTCCTTTTTTATTTAAGCAGTATTCCCTAAATGCTTCAATATTCATTTGTTAAGTGCTTTTTAAACCATAATATTTATCAAAAATAAACTTAAAATTGCAAAAAGAATTTATTTTATATCTTTGCCTGCCTTTTCATTTTAAGAGGATTTTGATACAAATTGTTTATTTGTTTAGGTTTCAAACTAATATAAAACCTTGAAGAGTTTGAAACTTGTTAGAATTGTAATTCTTATTAATTTAGATTAATTTTGTATAAGCTTGTTTGAATTTTTTGAAGAAGATTTATTATTCAAGGTTGTGCAACAAAAATATAAATTATGGGCTTGAAACAAAAAACAGCCGATCTCAAAAAACGAATGCGGGAAGCAGTAAAGGGTGGAGGATCGAAGGCAATTGAGAAACAAAAGGCAATTGGAAAAAAAACAGCCCGAGAAAGAATACTCGAAATTTTAGACCATAAATCTTTCCATGAATACGATATGTTTGTTAAACATGCCGGAACAGATTTTGACATGGATAAGAAATATCTCCCCGGAGATGGAGTTGTTACTGGAACAGGATCTATTAGTGGTCATCCGGTTTGTATTTATGCACAAGATTTTACTGTTGCAGGTGGATCGCTTGGATGGGCTCATGCAAAGAAAATCACAAAGATCATGGATCATGCCTTAAAATTGAAAATTCCTCTCATTGGCATTAATGATTCTGGTGGTGCGCGTATACAAGAAGGTGTGAATGCCCTGGCTGGTTATGGTGAAATATTTTATCGCAATACCCGCGCTTCAGGAGTAATTCCTCAAATTTCTGTCATATTGGGGCCTTGTGCAGGCGGTGCTGTGTATTCTCCTGCCCTTACTGATTTTGTATTTGTAGTAGATGGCGTTTCAAAAATGTTTATAACAGGACCGGAAGTTATAAAAACAGTACTCGGTGAAGAAATCACAATGGAGGAACTTGGTGGAGCAAGAGTGCATTCCGAAATTACCGGTAATGCTCATTTTTATGCGGATAGTGAAGAGCAATGTTTTGATCAGATTAAGCAACTGATCAGTTTTATTCCATGGAATAATGAGAAAAAGGCTGAACCATTTCCAAAAAAACCACCTAAAACAAGGCAATACAATATCGATGATATCATGCCTGCTGACCCTCGTCAGCCATATGACGTACGTGATGTAATCAAATCTATTAGCGATGATTCTGAATTCTTAGAAATATCTGAACTTTATGCTTCTAATATAATTATTGGATTCTCAAGAATAGCTGGTCAAACAGTGGGTTTGGTTGCAAATCAACCCATGGTTCTGGCTGGTGTTCTCGATGTTGATTCATCAAGCAAGGCAGCCCGTTTTATCAGATATTGTGATGCATTTAATATTCCATTGGTAACCCTTGTGGATTTACCCGGGTATTTACCAGGCATTGACCAGGAACATGCAGGAGTTATCAGGCATGGTGCAAAACTATTGTATGCCTATTCAGAAGCTACAGTTCCAAAAATCACCGTTATTATGCGTAAAGCATATGGTGGAGGATATATTGCTATGTGTTCGCACCATTTAAGAGCAGATTTCGTTGGTGCATGGCCAACAGCAGAAATTGCAGTTATGGGACCAGAAGGTGCTGCAAATATTATTTTCAGAAATGAAATTAAAAATGCTGAAAATCCTGATGACACACGTAAGCAGAAAATAAAAGAATATAAAGATAAATTTGCTAACCCATATGTGGCGGCAGCTTACGGATATATTGATGCGGTAATTGAGCCTAAGGAAACCAGAAACTTTATTTTACATGCATTGGAAGTATCCAGTTTAAAAGTGGAAATCAACCCTACGAAAAAACACGGGATACCACCTTTTTAATCCAATACTTACTGTAAACGGTATAGTAAAATTGTTATTCATTTAACCAATATTCTATGGCACAGACAAATGAATTGAAAAATGACACAAAAAAACCCTCATACAAATCGCTGTTAATAGAAAATATTAAGTATCGAACCCTTTTAACTAAGAAGTTTCAGGAAAAAAAACCATTTGTTCGAAAGGACATTAAAAAAGTTACTGCTATTATTCCTGGAACTATTTTAAATCTTTATGTTAAAAAAAACAATCGGGTTAAAGAAGGAGATAAACTTCTGGTTTTGGAAGCCATGAAGATGAGAAATGACCTTGCTTCACCTATTGATGGCATCATTAAAGATATTTATGTTAAGGACGGTTCAAAAGTAACTAAAGGAGAATTGTTACTTGAATTTAAATAATGATGTATATTGCCGGAGTAAATCTTTAATCTTTCCCTTATTTTAAATTTTATACTTTGATTTAAAGTATTTATTTAATTTATCTTTGCATTTCCATATTTTATTTCTTGAGATGGTAACAATAAAAAAAATAGCTATCGTTTTTATACTCATGCAAATTGTAGTCAATATGCATGCCCAATCGGATTCATTAACTTTGATGGTATACTCGGATCAAGAATTTATAGTTGGAGAATGTAGCAGAATCGAGCTTCAAAATGGGGAATTTAGCAAATACTTTTTTGAAGAATACAGAAAATACAAACCAGACCCGGAAGTATTGGAAAATACTAAAAATAAGATCTTTAATTGTACCATTACAATTGTTTTAGGAACCAGGTGTCATGACAGCCATCAGCAAGTTCCCAGATTTTTTAAAATACTTGATGCAATTGATTATAATACAAATTACTTGAAAATCATTTGTCTTGATAAAAAAAAGCAAACAGCTGATTATGACATCTCTGATTTGAATATTGAGAGAGTTCCAACTTTTATTTGCTACAGAAAGGATATGGAAGTGGGTAGAATTATTGAAACTCCTTCGAGTACACTGGAAATTGACATATATAATATTATACAAGAATAAATAAGGGAATACCCCTGTAATAAATACATTGGATGAGTAATATGCTAATCATAAACACCATTGAAGAAGTAAGAAACCACCTAGCTAAAATTCGGGAAAAGGGATTATCCGTAGGTTTTGTTCCTACAATGGGTGCCTTGCATGAAGGCCATTTATCCCTGATCAGGGAAGCACGGAAAGAAAATGATTATGTTGTATGTAGTATTTTTATTAATCCAATACAATTCAACAAAAAATCAGACCTCGAAAAATATCCAAGGAATATTGAAACGGATATAAACCTACTAAATGATGAAAAATGTGATGTGCTTTTTTATCCTTCTGAAGTAGAAATGTTACCCACTACTAAAGCTGAAACTTTTGATTTTGGTGGGTTAGATCAATTTATGGAAGGCAAATTCAGGTCTGGTCATTTTAATGGTGTAGCTACAATTGTTAAGAAACTATTCGAAATCATTGAACCTCAAAGGGCATATTTTGGAATGAAAGATTATCAGCAATTAGTGATTATTCATAAAATAACCAAGGATCATAATTTACCGGTTGAAATTATTCCATGTCATACAATTAGAGAAGAAGATGGACTGGCAATGAGCTCGAGAAACCAGTTATTATCCAAATCTGAGAGAAAACAAGCTGCCACCATTTTTAAAGTATTAAAAATGATTAAGATCCATTCAGGTTTTTCTACAATTAATGAAATTAAAGAATATGTTGAAAGCCAATTTAGAAAATCTAAAACTGCCAAACTCGAATATTTTGAAATTGTAGACATGTATTCACTAAAGCCCCTAAAGGCTTGGGCTGAAAGTAATAATGTAATAGCATGTACAGCTGTTCAAGTTGGAAATGTGCGTTTGATAGATAATATTATTTTATTTTCGTAAATTTGTTTCACCATGCAAATCGAAATTCTAAAATCGAAAATTCATAAGGCTACCATTACTCAATGTGATCTCAATTATATCGGAAGCATTGCTATTGATGAAGATTTAATTGAAGCAGCCAATTTGATTGAAAATGAAAAAGTCCATATATATAATATCACTAATGGAGAAAGACTGGTAACTTATGTTATTCTTGGAAAAAGAGGATCAGGTATTATTTCATTAAATGGTGCTGCCGCCCGAAAAGCTGCCGTTGGTGACAAAGTCATTATCATTTCATATGCCTCACTGGATTTTGAACAGGCAAAAACTTTCAAACCAACGATTTTATTTCCTGACGACAATAATAACCTGAAGTAATTATTTTGAAAAAATTACTATTAAATGCTTTAAAATTAATTTTCTTCTTAGGGCTTGGCATTTTCTTTATCTGGCTATTTATGCATAACCTTACTGATAAAGAAAAAAATGAGATATACTCTTCATTAATTGGTGCTAACTATTGGTGGGTTTTATTGTCAATTGTTATTATGTTTTTAAGTCATTTAAGCAGGACTATAAGATGGAAAATACTAATTGAACCCCTGGGATACAAACCTTCTACTAAATATCTATTCCTTGCACTATTATTTGGTTATTTTGCCAACCTTGCACTTCCCCGCTTAGGTGAAGTATCGAGATGTGGTATTGTATCTCGGTATGAAAAAATACCCTTCCAAAAAATGATTGGAACGGTAGTAACGGAAAGGGCGCTAGATTTACTAAGCTTGTTTATTGCGTTTGTAATATCAATTCTTTTGAACCTTGATAAAGTAGCAAAATTTAAGGAACTTGGTATTTATCAGAGAACCAGGGAAAATTTGGATAAAATTGAAAATCCGGGGATATATAACTGGTCTTTAATTTTATTTTTCATTGGATTGTTTTTAATACTATTTAAATTCAGAAATAAAATATCCCATTTTAAATGGTATCAAAAAATTAAAAATATCATATTTGGATTCTTTGAAGGATTAAAATCTTTGTTCAAAATTAAAAAACCGTTCTGGTTTGTATTTCACTCAATTTTTATTTGGATTGCTTATTTGTTTATGACATGGGTAGTGTTTTTTAGTTTGCCAGAAACAAGTCATTTAGGACTTAATGTTGGATTGGCAGTATTAGTGTTTGGTGCAATGGGAATTGTAATCATTCAGGGAGGTATTGGTATCTATCCCTGGATTGTAGCCCAAATTCTAGTATTATTTTTAGTCTCCGGGACAAAAGCCTACGCAATGGGATGGATATTATGGACTGGTCAAACAGTTATGATTATTCTGGCTGGACTTCTATCTATGATCTTATTACCTTTATTAAACAATAAAAAGCATGAAAAAGCTTGAAATAATTCATTCCAAAATATTGGATGATGCTGGATTAAACCAGCAACTAGCAATCTGGCGTTTTTTAAACAAAAAAATCGTATTTACTAATGGTTGTTTTGATATTATTCATTTAGGTCATATCGACTACCTGTCTAAAGCTAAAGATTTGGGTGATATTTTATTAATTGGACTAAATACAGACAAGTCTGTGAAACGTCTTAAAGGAAATAACCGACCCATAAAAAACCAGCAAGAAAGGGCGGTATTGTTGGCTTCACTTCAGTTTGTGGATGCGGTTATCCTGTTTAATGAAGATACACCATACAATTTGATAAAAAAAATCGAACCTGAAATATTGGTTAAAGGCAGTGATTATAAAAAAGAAGAAATTGTTGGAGCAGATATTATTAATAACACAGGTGGCGAAATTATTACCATAGATTTTCTTGAAGGCTATTCGACAACTTCTATACTCGATAAAATCAGGAACGACTACTAATATAGTATTCATGGCTAAATCAAAAACAATTTTCTTTTGTCAAAACTGTGGGACTCAGTCATCGAAATGGATAGGAAAGTGCCCAGCTTGTCAAGAATGGAATACTTATGTTGAAGAAGTTATTCAAAGGGATACCAGCAAAAGCAAATCATCTTTTTCTCATCAAACTACTGCTAAACCTGTTAAAATAATAGATATTAAAAGTGGCACTGAAACCCGTATCAATACAAATGATAATGAATTTAACCGGGTATTAGGTGGAGGACTTGTTATAGGATCATTGGTATTGGTTGGTGGTGAACCTGGTATAGGAAAATCTACGTTATTGCTACAAATAGCATTAAATTTAAGAGGTTTACGTGTATTGTATATTACTGGTGAGGAAAGTGAACAGCAAATAAAAATGCGTGCTAATAGGGTTGGTACAAATAATGAAGATTGTTATATACTGGCAGAAACCTTAACTCAAAATATTTTTCAACATATAGAGAACATTCAACCACAACTCATTGTCATTGATTCTATCCAAACACTCCATACTGATTTCATCGATTCGTCAGCTGGAAGTATTTCTCAAATCAGGGAATGTGCATCTGAATTCCAGAAATATGCAAAAATCACAAATACTCCAGTGATTTTGATCGGACATATTACCAAAGATGGATCGCTTGCTGGCCCTAAATTACTGGAACATATGGTAGACACCGTTCTTCAGTTTGAAGGTGAACGAAATTATGGATACCGTATTATAAGAGCTGTAAAAAACAGGTTTGGCTCAACCTCAGAACTTGGAATATATGAAATGCATGATGCTGGGTTACGGCAAGTAGTTAATCCTTCGGAAATACTTATTTCGCATCGAGACACACAGCTTAGTGGAATAACAATTGCAGCAATGATGGAAGGTCTTCGACCCATGATGATAGAAACTCAAGCATTGGTGAGTACAGCTGCATATGGTACACCACAACGATCAACCACAGGTTTTGATGCCAGAAGACTGAATATGTTGCTTGCCGTTTTAGAAAAAAGATGTGGTTTCAAATTGGGAACTAAAGATGTATTCTTAAATATTGCAGGAGGTTTAAAGGTTGATGACCCGGCTATGGATCTGGCCATTATAAGTTCCATATTATCATCCAGTGAAGATATTCCTGTTAACCAAAAAATATGTTTTGCGGGTGAAATAGGATTATCAGGCGAAATCAGATCCATAAATCGCATCGATCAGCGAATAGCTGAAGCCAATAAGTTAGGTTTTGAAAAAATTGTTGTTTCAAAGTATAATCAAAAGTCCATTACTAAAAATAAACTGGATATTGAAATTATTTCGGTAAGCAAAGTTGATGAAGTATTTCAAATTTTATTTGGATAATCAAACCATACAAAAGTAAAAAGTAAAAAAAGCCATCCCGAATATTCAGGATGGCTTTTTAATTATAATTTCTTGTTAGTTATTCGGTTACCTCTTTGCGAGATTGATATAACTTTTTGCTTCCATATGCTACTCCAAACATTAACAACATGATTAGACCTCCACCAATTGAACTTCCTCCAACAGGAACATCTCCTGTACCAGGCCCCCCAGTTCCAGGATCAGGTGGCTGATCTGCAAAAATAGTAGTTGTTATTAAGGTAAAACAGATAAGTAGCGTTAATACTAATATATTACTGATAACTTTTTTCATTACAGACGGCTTTGCTTTTTTTCTATTCTGATTGAATTACTTTAATCCACAGATTTTCAATTGATAATGCTTGAAAATACTGTTTTTAGCGTATATAATTCAGAGCAAAATTAATGATTATTTATAACTAAAACAAAAAAGATACTAATTTTTTTTAAATTGTGCATCAAAAATTTCCCCTTTTGGGAATTTTTTGACACTTAAATTATTAATAGGGTTCTTGTTAAAATAGTTGTTTGACAAAAAAATAAGAAAACATCTATTTATTAGATACCTTGTATGTTAACCCAACAGAAAATAATTGTTTAATCTGCGTTCTTGGTCCTGTATTACCATCTTTATCAGTAATGGGTGTATTATCATCATAAATCATTTGCAGTCCAAAACTAGCTGACAACCAATCATTCACTTTTAGTCCAATCATAGTATCCCAGTTAACATCAATATTTTCCGGGTTCTCAATATAATTTGAAAACAATTCAAGCTTTGTACTCAAATTCACATTCTTAAAAATGTCTTTAACAAACAAAAACCTAAAATATGCTCCGAATTCATTCCTTACTGTCTCACCATCTTTGAGCTTCATGCTTAAATCAGGCATTCCCAAACTATCCATTGCATATTCTGCACCCTCAACACCGAAAGCACCTGCATCGGCTAAATCCTGATCATTCACAATAATCCACCTTACAGTAGCCGGTGAAATATAAAACGACATATATTCAAATGGCCTGTACTCCATACCAAGACCAAGTGAAATATAACCTGGTGCCATGAAACCAGAGATTTTTTCTTTGGGAATCGTATCCTCATGAAAATCATATCCATCAGCAAACTGGGATTTAAAATTAAAGTTTGCAGAATAATACCATTTTTCAGCTGCCTTTAAACCATAATTTGAGAGAAAATCTATTTTATCTTCATTTTTTCTAAATTCCTGTTCCCCAATTCTAGACTGGCCATAGGCTAATCCAAGCATATTTTCCCATTTCGACTTTCCTTTTTCATACCCTGCATAGAAGTTAAAAAATCCATTTAAAGTAATATTGTTATCACCACCTGCTGCCCAATTTGTAAAAGAAGATTGTGCAAACATCAGTGAGATATCACTATTAATTGTCCATGCTGTATCAGCCTTTTCTTCCTGTCCATTGGCTAAAATAGATACCAAAAGGATTCCACTTAAAATCAATGTAATTTTCTTCATCATTTCTTTGATTTAATACAATAAAAACTATTATTCAAATTATTTTACGTTATGAACATGAACATCTGTTTGTGGGAATGGAATTGAAATACCTTCTTTATCAAATGTCTTTTTAACATTTTCAATCATATCAAAATGAATTCCCCAGTAATCTGCGGCATTGGCCCATACACGAACGACAAAATTAACCGAACTATCTGCTAATTCAGATACAGCAATAAAAGGTGCTGGATCTGGTAAAATGCGATTATCAGCAGCAATTAAACCTTCTATAACTTTCTTTGCTTTATCAATATCATCTCCATAACCAATTCCAAATGTAAAGTCAACACGACGTTGTGGTTCAGTTGAAAAATTGGTCATCGCACTTGTTGATAATCCTCCATTTGGAATAATAATGGTTTTATTATCAGGTGTTTTTAATATAGTATTGAATATCTGGATTTCTTTTACAGTACCCATATAACCTTGTGCATCAATAAAATCACCAACTTTAAAAGGCTTAAACAATACAAGCATTGCTCCACCTGCAAAATTCTGTAATGTTCCTGAAAGAGCCATACCAACAGCTAAACCTGCAGCAGCTAAAATGGCAACAAATGATGTCATTTCCACTCCTAACATACTGATCACACTGATTACCAGCATAACTTTCAGTAACATAGATAATAATGATCCCAGGAATTGTCTTAAAGTAGGATCAACATCTCTTTTTTCCATATTCCGGCCAAGAGCTTTCAAAACCACTTTTATAACCCATAAACCAATAATTAATGTTACAACAGCTAATAAAATCTTTAAGCCATAATTAATGGCCAAATCATAAATTGTAGCTAAAATACCATCTAAATTTTCCATAATGTGTTTTACTTAAATTAATTAATACGTTTTTTTTGTGTAAATTTTGATTTGTGTTATTTTTGTTTTGGGGGTGCAAAAGTACAATCTTTTTGATAATTTACAAATCTATAAATAAATTATTATTTAAATGGGTAGATTTAATAGTAAAGCCCTAGTCCACAACAATTAACTTAAAGCAAAATATGTTTTAACTTTGTTCCATGCTAAATGACTTTTTAGAATTTATCAAACTTGAATCTATATTCACTGCAAACAACAAAATATTGCTTGGAGTAAGTGGGGGCATTGATTCGGTTGTAATGGTAGATTTATTTACGAAAGCCGGATTGAATTTTGGTATTGCACATTGTAATTTTGGTTTGAGAGGAAAAGAATCAGATGAAGACAAAATATTTGTTGAATTACTTTCCAAAAACTATGATGTACCATTTTTAGCTAAAACATTTGATACCCTTAAGCATTCTAAAAATCAATCTATTTCCATTCAAATGGCTGCCCGTGAATTGCGTGTTGCATGGTTTGAAGAAATTATCGCAGGTCAAGAGTATAGTTATTATGCAACAGCCCACCACCTGGATGATCAAATAGAGACCATCCTTAATAATTTTTTCAGAGGGACAGGTATTGCCGGTTTACACGGGATTCTACCCAAAAGGGATAATTTAATTCATCCCATGCTTTTTTGTTTTCGCAATCAAATAGAAGCATATGCTATTGAACATCAATTAAATTATAGAATTGACAGTTCAAATAAAAAAACTAACTATATCAGGAATCAAATAAGACATCAGTTAATTCCGGTAATAAAGCAAATTTATCCCAATTATCAGAAAACAATTTCTGATAACATTCAACGAATTAAACAAGCTGAAACAGTTTATACTAACCATGTACAAAACAAAATTGAAAAATTGATTGAATCAAGTGATGCCCATTTTAGAATCTCTATAAAAAAATTACTTAATCTGCAGCCCGTTGAAACATACTTATATGAATTAATCAAAACATTTGGTTTTAACTATTCCCATGTTTCAGATATTATCGGTTCAATAAATTCAAGTCCTGGCAAGTATTTTTTATCCAGTACCCATAAAATAACCAAAGACAGAACTCATCTAATCATTGAAGAAAGGAAAAATGAAGCGTTCAGGGAATATTTAATACAAAGGGGAGAGAACAATATTTCAGAACCAATTAACCTGAAATTACATCTTACTAATGATGTAAAAGACTTCAAAATTTCAAAATTATCATCAGTTGCACATCTGGATTCCGAAAAATTAAAATATCCTCTGAAACTTAGAAAGTGGCAAAAGGGCGATTATTTTTATCCATTGGGGATGAAACAGAAAAAGCTAATCAGCGATTTTTTTATCGACAATAAAATATCGGTTCCTGTAAAAGAAAAAATCTGGTTGTTAGTTTCAGATGATCAAATTGTTTGGATTATAGGATATAGGATCGACAACCGATTTAAAACTTTGGAAAATACAGAAGCAATTCTATCCATTGAATGCATTGATATATAAGTGATGTGAATTAATCCTATTATACTTACCCATATTTCTGAAAACATAACTAAATATCTAATTATAAATATTCTTAATTTATTTCCAGAATTTACTGAAATAATTACCTTTGCGCCTTAATACAACTATTTAAAAAGGTAGATTGTCTGAATAATTAGAAATTAATAACAACTTTAATTTAAGATTGCATGAAGAGGTTATTGCTCGCATTTGGATTAATATTATTCTTATCAATTATTTCTTTTTCCCAGATTTTAGAGCCGGTAAAATGGACCATAAGTAAAAAGGACCTGGGAAATAATGAACATGAATTGGTTTTTAAGGCAACCATTGAAGATAAATGGCACTTGTATTCACAATTCGTTCCAAAAGGTGGACCGGTAGCTACGTCATTTTACTTTTATGATTTACAAGGATTCGAGTTTATCGGCGAAGATATAAAGATCGTTGAGGAAGAATCATATGAAGTTGAAGATGATATAGATTATATTGTTGCTTTCATTGAACCCGATGGTCATGAAGAGGAGGATCCAAATTTCGATATGGTTCTTAAATATTTTGGGCACGAAGCCACATTTTCAAGAAAAATAAAAATAACAACAGAAGACCCATTAATTATTTCAGGTTATGTTTATTTCATGTGTTGCGATGATTCAAAATGCTTGCCACCAAATGATGAAAACAAATTTGAGTTTGCATTTAATGGTGCAAAATTAACAGCCAAACCTGATGCAGAAGCAAAAGATGAAAGTGGTACAGTGATAGCAACAACAGAGTTTGCAATCGGCTCTTTGGATGATTCTGAAAAGAGTTCAAAATATAAAAATACATATGAGATTCTTGATGATAAAACAATACTTGAAAGTGCTGGTATTGATGACCTTGCAAATAAATCACTATGGGAATTATTTATATTTTCCATTTTAGCCGGTTTAGCTGCCATACTAACGCCTTGTGTATTTCCTATGATTCCTATGACAGTTAGTTTTTTCATGAAGGAACAAAAGGCCAAAGGAAAAATGCAGGCCATCGTATTTGGCACTTCAATTATTTTAATCTATACCGTTGTGGGGACAGTAATTGCAGTTACACTCGGTGTAAATTTTGCCAACTGGCTGAGTACACACTGGTTGCCAAATGTTTTATTCTTTTTGATTTTCGTGATTTTTGCGGCCTCCTTTTTTGGAATGTTTGAAATTACATTACCTAGCTGGCTTATTAATAAATCTGATTCACAGGTAGACAAAGGTGGGTTTTCGGGGGCATTTTTTATGGCCTTTACACTTGTCCTTGTTTCATTTTCCTGTACTGGTCCACTGGTTGGAGCCATCCTTGTTAAAGCTGCAACCGGGGCCTTTCTTGAACCAATTGTAGGGATGCTTGGGTTTTCATTTGCCTTTGCATTGCCCTTTACATTATTTGCCTTCTTTCCTTCCTGGATGAACAAATTACCCAAATCGGGTGGATGGTTAAACTCAGTGAAAGTTGTACTGGGTTTTATTGAACTGGCCCTTGGATTAAAATTCCTGAGTATTGCAGACCAAACATATCACTGGGGAATATTGGACCGTGAGATATATCTGGCATTTTGGATCATAATTTTTGGTTTGATGGGTTTTTACCTGCTGGGAAAAATCAAGTTTTCTCATGACAGCGATGTTAAGTTTATCAGTGTACCGCGTTTAACACTTGTAATCATTACATTTACATTTGTATTATACCTTATTCCAGGTATGTTTGGGGCACCACTAAAAGCTTTATCAGGATACTTGCCTCCGATGACAGCCCATGATTTTGATCTGGATAAAATTACACGACAGAATTCTATGGCAGCATCTGGGATTGAACAAAGTTCATCCATTTGTGAAACACCAAAATTTCATGAATTTTTACACCTGCCACATGGTATTGAAGGTTATTATGATTATGAACAAGGTTTGGCTTGTGCCAAAAAATTAGATAAGCCCATTTACGTTGATTTTACCGGTCATGGTTGTGTAAACTGCCGCGAAATGGAAGCAAATGTATGGTCTGATCCAAGAGTACTTAAACTACTGAAGGAGGAATACGTTGTTATTAGTTTATATGTAGACGACAAAACAACATTACCTGAATCAGAATGGGTGTTATCATCAGCAGATGGAAAACTTAAAAAATCCGTTGGGAAAATATATGCTGATATGCAGATTTATAATTTCAATATCAATGCCCAACCCTATTATATACTGTTAGGTCACAACGGTGATTTGCTTGCAAAGCCCAGGGCTTATGATTTAGACATTGATGCCTTTGTTAAATTTTTGGAAGAAGGATTGGAAAACTATAAATCAGGCAACCATATTTAACATTATATAAATTATACCAAATTTTACATCAAAATGATCCCGTACCTACAGGAGAAATTTTGGTGTTTATAATTGTAAATGCCGATGTATATTTGAAGCATCAGAAAAAGTGAAGCAAATTTTTGGTGCTCCCAAGTACTCGGGATCAAATAACAATCGGTATTATTTAACCAGGCTAAAGCCTGTAACATCTTTTAACTCGTAACACTTTAAGTTACTTTTGCACTTACATTGCACATTACTACTTATTTAACTACTATAATTATGAAAATCTCTATTTTCTATCGTCTCTGCATTACTTGGTTAATATTGTTTGTACTTAATTTTTCGAATCCAATTTCTATTTCTGCACAAGCTTTTGTTGATATTAATGCAGGAATAACAGGTGTATCAAATAGTTCAGTAACCTGGGGCGATTATGATAATGATATGGACATGGATATACTTATAAGTGGGGAAACAGCTAGTGGGTCAATCGTTACAAAATTGTATAATAATGATAGTTCCATTTTTACAGAATCCAATATTGAGTTTGCTGGTTTAAAGAATGGATCTGTAAAATGGGGAGATTATGATAACGATGGTGATCTTGACCTGCTAACTACTGGAAATAATACTGAAAACCGGTCATTTATTTACAAAAATGAATTGAACACTTTTACAGATATATTTCCTGATATGGGCTATTATGGAGCATATAGTTCTGCATCATGGGGCGATTATGATAACGATGGTGATTTGGATGTATTTATCACAGGATCCTGGAGTTCAAAACTTTTCCGGAATGAAGGCAATGATAGCTTTATTGATACGGAGCAGGAATTTTCTATTATGACAAGTAGCAGAACAACCTGGGGTGATCTTGATAATGATGGGGATATGGATATTCTTTTAACTGGTGATACGGGAGGAGGCATGAAATTATTTTGCTATATAAATAACAATGGCCAATTTGAAGAAGTTGAATATGCTAATATGGGACTAAGTTCAGGATCAGTTGAATGGGGAGATTACGATAGTGATGGTGATCTGGATATATTGATCATGGGATTTAATGATTATATTGAACCAAGTGCCAACATTTATCGAAATGATGGGAATCATGTCTTTACTAATATATATGCCAGTCTGGCCCCAACAGCTATGGGGAATGCCACCTGGGGGGATTATGACAATGATGGGGATTTAGATGTACTTCTCTCTGGCAGATTAGGAGGGTGTGGTGTTTTTATTACTTCGGTATATGAAAATATGGGTGGTGACTTTTTTAATGATGCCATCGCTGAATTACCAAATGCAGAAAGAAGTTCTGTTGCCTGGGGTGACTATGATAATGATTCAGATTTAGATATTATAGTTACTGGTATTAGTTATAGTGGAAGCAGTTTTACCAGTATCTATAGAAATGATGTAAGTCTTCCAAACTTATTACCTGATCCTCCTCAAAATTTATCTGTATCATTTGAAGATGAGTTAGTCATATTACATTGGGATAAAGGTTTTGATCCCCAGATTCCCCAAGATGGGCTGTATTATAATATTCGTATTGGTACCAGTTCGGCAGGAAATGATAACTTGTCTCCTATGGCTCATATAGAAAGTGGGTATAGGAAAGTTTATGAATTCGGTAATATGAGTCAATCAAATCTCTGGAAGATTACTGGATTAGAACCTGGACATGCCTATTACTGGAGTGTTCAAACAATTGATAATACATATGCTGCATCCGAATTTTCGGAAGAGCATACTTTTTATTACAGTTTAACGAATACATATGACCAACCAAAAAATGCAACAAGAATTTTGGTTTATCCAAATCCAGCACAGGACCAAATTATATTTAGTCTGCCAGATGATGGACATGGAAATATATTCCTGAATATTTATTCTTTAAAAGGAGAGCATGTATTTCAGAAAAAAACAAAATCAGGCGAACAAATAGATATCTCCAGTATAGAAAAGGGAATATACTTTTTAAAAGCTCAAATCGAAAACAAATTATTTACTGAAAGACTTGTAATTAAATAAATTTAATAATTCTTTAACTTACAATTCGGCCAGATTTTTTACTTTTGCCAGCTTATTTATAATTTATAGTTGATAATATCGTTGATAAAACGATAAACCCAGAACTAAAAATTCACTTAGTCTTTTATAGATTAATAAAATAAATTGAAAAATGCGTAAAATTAGATTAGGATTAAAGGGATTTGGTGAGATTCCGAGACATATTTACAGAATGTGTCTTGATGATGACCGGATCGATGTAGTTGCCATTTCAGATCTTGGACGACCAGAAATATTGACATATTTAATTAGTGCGGAAACCAAAGGAAAATTCACACCCAAACTGGAAGGAAATTTCCTGGTATCTGAAAAAGGTAAATCCAGATTTATCGGTGGTGGTGAACCAGGTAAAATTCCCTGGGATATGTTTGATGTTGATATTGTAGTCGATGGAACTTGGTCATTCCGATCAAAAGAAGACATGCAAAAACATTATGATGCAGGAGCTAAACGTGTCATGCTGACTTCAGTCCCCACAGAAATCATTGACAGAGTAGTAATTCAGGGTATAAATGATCATACGATCAAATCATCTGATAAACTGGTTTCTGCAGGATCAGCTACCACAAATGCTACTGCACTTATGTTAAAAATTATTTCTGAAAATTTTGGATTGGATTATGCCATGTTTACATCTGTGCATTCTTATACATCTGACCAACCATTAAGGGATAAAGCAGGAACAGATTTTAGAAGAAGTCGTTCAGCTGCTGAAAATATCATTCCGGTTGATACGGTTGCTCCAAAATGGATTGAGTATATCTTACCCGAATTAACTGGTAAAGTTGAGGGAACAGCTCTGAATGTTCCTGTACCGAATGGTTCACTTTTGGATTTAACAACTGTGTTACCAAAAGGAATTAAAGTGGAAGACATTAACAAAGTAATGGATAAAGCGGCGAAAGAATTCCCAAATATTATTCAGGTTGTGGATGATCCGATTGTGTCGACAGACGTAATTAATAACAGCCATTCCATTGTTTTTGATAAAAAAGCAACTATGCTTTCACCAGGCCGGATGGTAAAAACACTTACGTGGTACCATAGTGCATTTGCAATGGCAGCCCGCATTAAAGAATTGATAATCGCTTATGATAATATTGATAAGAAAGGAGGTGTAAAATGAGAGTAGCAATTAATGGTTTTGGTAGAATTGGACGTTCTGTTTTCCGCATATTAAATGCCAGGAAAGATATTGATGTTGTTGCCATCAACGATTTGTTTGACAATGATGTTCTGGCATATCTGCTGAAATATGATACCGTTATGAAGGGGTTTGGACAAGATGTTGAGTTAAAAGGTAATCAATTGATCACACCAAACGAAACGGTAAAAATGCTTGAAATCAGGGATCCAAATCAATTACCCTGGAAAGAATTAAAAATTGATGTCGTAGTAGAAGCTACTGGAATTTTCAGGTCCAGGGAATCTCTTGAACCACATTTAAAAGCTGGAGCTAAACGGGTGATTCTTACTGTACCTGCAAAGGATGAAATAGATTATACTGTTGTTTTGGGTGTGAACGATAAAGGATTAAAACCTGAGCATAAAATTATCTCAAACGCCAGTTGTACAACAAACTGCCTTGCTCCTATGGCTAAAGTCCTGAATGATAATTTTGGGATCGTCGAAGGGTTAATGACAACCACACATGCTTATACAAATGATCAACGTTTGGCAGATGTCCCACATAAAGACTGGCGTCGTGGTCGTGCAGCAGCTGAAAACATTATTCCTACAACTACAGGAGCGGCAAAGGCTGTTGGAGTAGTTATCCCTGAGTTAAAAGGGAAATTAGATGGCATGGCATCACGTGTTCCTGTTCCCGATGGTTCAATCGTTGATTTGATCGTAGAAGTAGAACAAGATGTAACCATCGAAGATATTAATGCTGCAGTACGAATGGCAGCTAAAACAAAACGAATGCAAAATGTGCTGCTTTATTCTGAAGATAGATTAGTATCATCCGATATTGTAGGAAATTTATACTCCTCAATTTATGATGCTGAATTTACCCGTGTATTGGGAAAAAGAATTATTAAAACTTTAAACTGGTACGATAATGAATGGGGATATTCAAACAGGGTGGTAGATTTAATTACCATCTTTATGGGATTTGAAAAATGATCTTTGAAATAAGTAATCGAAAAGGAGGGAATTTCCCTCCTTTTTTATCTTAAAATTGTAATAGACCCCCTTATACTTTTTTCAATTGGTCCACGTAAAGTGTACAATGAAATTATACCTTCATAAAAATATACTCCATCAGCACAATCCTGATTATTGTTCTGATCTTTACCATCCCACTTAAAAAACGGATCTTCAGTATCATATACCACATTCCCCCACCGATTAAAAATGGATATCCGAAACTTTTGTACAGAACTGACAGAATCAGCAAAGAAATATTCATTTTTCCCATCACCATTTGGAGTAATTACAATTGGAAACCAAACAGTACCGCAAGCATCAATATCAACACATTCAACATTACTAAATAAACTTTCATTACCAATAGAATCTAAAGCTGTAATAGTATAACATCCAACAATTGAGGGAGGATTCGTAATAAATTCATAATTGTCTTCATCCGGTGCTGTTGTATATATTAAAGAATAATCAGAGTTAATATCCAATGAATAATAAATATTATAGTATATGGAATCTTCATATACACACGTATCAGGATATATCCAGGTAAGATCATTAACCAATTCCTCACAATTCGTTTCCACAGATAAAACCGGAGGACATGGAGGAATATTATCAATGGGCTTACCACAATTCTCTTGCGAGAAATTTATTATTGGATTTACCAGGCCTGCGGATGAATACCCGCCAATAGACTTTATAATATAGCAATAAGTTTTGCCATTTTCAAGACCGGGATCTGTGTAGAAAGGTTCAAATGAAACTCCTACCAGTGCTGTATCAGAAGCATTGGGATCCCGTCGATAAATTTCCCATGAATTATTTATCCAGGGAACATCATTATTCCAGCTTAACTGCAATGTCTTATCCGTTTCTTCAATTGATAAATAAACAGACGGAGCAACTACAGTGGTTCCAACCAGAAATTGATTTCCTGTTTGCATATTGTAAAAATCGACACGGTATTTGTATTGTAGATCTTTAGTATTTAGCTGATTATCCGTAAATATTGTATCATTAAGCAAGCCAAAAGTGGTTACTTTAATAAAATCCGAACCAGGGGAATTGTCTTTTCTAAATACCCTGTATTCATATGGTCCGGGTATTTGTATCGTATCCAACTCAGTTGGTTTTGACCATGCAACATACATAGAACCATTTTGTGTGTCTGTACTATTTACACTCACATTCGTTATAATGGGTAAATCTTTTTTCAATGTTGCACAAGCTTCTTCCGAAGCGTAACCTTCAGCTCCATCCGGGAAAAAAGAGGTTACCATATAACAA
>Ga0255385_10012_pt1 | contig 17324 bp, 15 predicted proteins | sample ANMaggSeSYBR01G3_FD_182103 | JGI IMG/M metagenome (GOLD analysis project Ga0255385, IMG submission 182103) | Sediment cell enrichment communities from methane seep in Santa Monica Basin, California, United Staets - ANME aggregate JGI... | ecosystem: Environmental > Aquatic > Marine > Cold seeps >...
TAATGTGACCGTGTTTGTTCGGATTAAAGAAGGCGAAAACGAAAGAGTCCAGCAGTTTAAAGGTACAATAATCCGGACCCATGGCATTGGGAACAGCGAAAGTTTTACTGTAAGGCGAATTGCCAGCAATGGTATCGGTGTGGAAAGAAGTTTCCTTACCCGGTCTCCCATAGTTGAGAAAGTAACCGTGCACAGCAGTGGATTTACCCGACGGGCCCGATTGTACTTCCTGCGGGATCGCAGTGGTAAAAAGGCCAAGCTGCGGCAAAAATTTTCCTAAAGATTTATCTTCTCTAGAAATCTACCAGGGTGCAGTGATTATCACTGTACCCTTTTTGGTTTAAAGGGAACTTTCCGGACAGGGTAATAAACCTGAGTATAATGTTGTTATGAAGATCAATAAATACCACAGACCGATAGGGATATTTGATTCCGGCGTAGGCGGATTATCCGTCTTGGAGGAAGTTCGCCGGCAGTATCCCCTAGAGGATTGGATCTATATTGCGGATCAGATCCATGTTCCCTACGGACCCCGGTCTCGGGAAGAGGTGTTGGGGTATTCAGAGGGGATCGTCCGCTATTTGCTGGGCAAGGGCGCAAAATTGATCATCGTGGCCTGCAACACTGCCTCCGCGGTTGCCCTGGCTGAATTGAGAAAGAAGTACCCTGATGTCCCCTTTGTGGGTATGGAACCGGCGGTGAAACCGGCGGCTGAAGGAACCAGCAGCGGAGTGGTAGGGGTGCTGGCTACCCCGGCGACATTTCAGGGACATTGGGGTTTTTTGGTGTTTCCAAGGTCTTCATCAGGTCATTCATCTTTTGTATCCTTCTTGGTAAAACTCATAATTCTTCGTAAATCACAAATCAACTTCAAACACGGCTGGTGATTATAACACGGGGGGTTTGATTTGAGAAGGAAGGTTGCTGAATTACCCTGCGTATCAATTCACTAAGAGGAGCTTGAGGATTTTATGAATTAATATCACGATTCCGGAATCCCGCCTCAGGGACCATGGATAGCTTCTACAAGGTCAGCAAGTGCGCTCGTCGGCTCAACCTGATCTTTTAGCACAGCTACAACTGCGTCCCGCACTTCAGGCCCCAGCTCATTCAGTAAATGGCTATCTGGAATCAGGACAGCCGAGGGCAGCAGCTTCTGCAGAGTGGAATAAAAAGATACTTCTGACCAGCTATCCATCCCAGATGGCTTGGTGGGAAGATACCCACTCTCAAGAGACCAGGTAGACAAATAAGTTTCAGCCGTGATATATTCTGCTAACTCTACAGCTACCTGTTCTGTCTCAATATCAGATGGAATCACACACCAAACCCAGCCGTCGGCAAAAGTAAACGGTTTGCTGTCTTTTGTCGGCACGGCAGCCAGAGTAGTATTAGGAGAATCCGAGCCCAGAAGGGTTGAACTCCAGGTAACAGCCAGGGTAGATTGACGTTCTTTGTAAGATTGCCAGGCCTGCTGATCGGTTTCAAATTGGGTCAGCCAATAAGGCATCACATTGGCGGCCTGTGCCTGTTGGTAATAAGTCAAAACTTCCAGTAATGATTCTTCCCCAATAATGAGATCCCCGTTGGGATCTACCAGATCACCTTCCAAACTTTGATATAAAGCTAGTGTAACCAGAGCCTGGGGATCTGAAGCCGGGAAAGCCAGCGCTTTTTGGACAGCAAGAACAGAATCCCAATCCGGCGGGGGGGGATCTTCAGTGTCATTTTTATAAGCCAGGATCATCACATCCCCGGCGAAAGGAATCCCTGCGGTCTGATCTCCAATCCGGGCCAATTCCTGGGCATAGCTGAACCAATCTTTTTCATCCATCACTTCGGTGATTTCATCCAGGGGTAAAACCAACCCCTCCAAAAACGCCTGTTCCATCAATGGACGCGGTAAAGCAATCAAATCCGGCATGATGATGGGAGCTGCGATCCGGGTCGTACGGAGAGACTCCAGCAGGCCATACTCACCAGAAAGCTCCTTTACCCGCACCTGGATGTTAGTCTGCGGTCTGCGTGAGCTAAACTCATCCAATCGGGATAAAAACAAATTACTGGCAGTAGACCCATCCAGGGGATCAAACTGCGGCGGGACCCAGAGGATCAGGGTTTCGGATCCCAGAACGGGGACATTGGGTGTCGCCGAGGGGTTTGGTGTAGGTGTAGCTGGGGACACGCTGGGAATTTCCGTAGGGGAGCTCGGTGAGAGTAACCCCTGAATATCCGAGAAATTGCAGGAGGTTATCCCCATCACAAGCAGGATCAGGATACCAAATCCCAGGATGAGCTTCATAAAAATCGATCGTTGACTTTTTTTTCCAATCTTGTCCATCAAATTTTCCTTCTCTTTCAAAGAAACCCCATTAAACCACAGTTTTTTCCAGTGGGAACTCATTTGCTATGGATTTAATGAAACTGGTCAAGGGAACTGTTTCAACTCACAACAACCTGCAAACATTGCCCTTTGATCAATAAAATCCAAAATAATGCCTTCGATAAATAAAAAAAAGGAAATCCTTACGAATAAAAATTTTTATGGGTTTGTTGTCAGTTCAGTGGTGTCCGTAGGAAGCTCGGTAGCAGTTGGGGTTGCCGTTGGGGTATCAGTCCCAGTCGGTTCCGGTGTCCAGCTCGGTGTGGGTGTGTCTGATGGAATAGTAGACGGCGTTCTTGTGGGAGTGATTGTCGCTGTCAATGTTGGTGTGAAAGTGGGATATTTTGTAGGGATAATCCTTCCAGGAGTAGTAGTAATAAACGGTGTAGATGTATAGGTAGCAGTCCGGGTGGACTGTACGGTAACCGGGGGTTCATTCCTCTGTTTGATCTTCACAAAGGCATACCCTAATCCATAACAGGGAATGGTTGCTCCAATCAGGATTATAAAAATTATTTGCAAACGCTTTTGTTTTTGATTTGGATAGCTCATAGATAGGGACTTTCAGACATCCAGGTCGTAAGTTTCCTCTGAAAAATATGCTCTCTAAATTTTTCTATTGCGCCAATGGTATTGTATAATCGTATATATTATATTGTAATTCTACCTGACGGCACAGTCGAAAGCTGTTGGTCGGAAATTTAGCTGAATTTACTGATAAGAAAACATGACCATCCCCCTCAATATTACTACCCTCCTGTTTGACCTGGATGGAACATTAACCCACCAGCACCCAACTTCTCTGGATGTTTTGTTCACCGTCCTGGATGAACATCAACTTCCTTTAATGGCATCCGCTCACAGAGATACATTGCAGTTCGTTTACAAGTACTGGGCAAACTCAGACGAGGTCGCTCAAGATATTGAGATGTATGGTGAGTTAACTGATAGTTTCTGGATCCATTATCTGAAACGAAAATTGTGGGCTGCAGGCCTGACCGAGCTTCAAGCTGCTGATTTAGCCCCTATTCTCCAGCCTGAACTGATGGAAAGACACCAACCGGAAAAACTGGTTCTTGATGATGTTCGACCCACCTTGAAGACTCTCCGCGGAAAAGGTTACGTTATGGGATTGGTATCCAACCGGTCAAGCTCGATTGAGGGTGAAATCAACGAATTGGGATTTCTGCCGTATTTTGATTTTTCCTTTACAGCGGGAGAAGTCAATTCCTGGAAACCCGATCCGGGCATATTTGAACACGCGCTTTATCTGGCAGAGAGCAGCCCCGAGTCAACTGCCTATATCGGAGATAATTACTATACGGATGTCCTGGGCGCCCGGGACATCGGTATTTATCCCATTCTAATTGACCCCCGGAATACCTTCCCGGATGCAGACTGTCAGGTAATCACCAATATTGGGAACCTGGTCGCTGAAATGTGATCCTTCTCCCAACCTGTCTATAGTCTGAATCCGAACAGGAGAAACCCCTCTCAAATCCCGATCTATAAGGGAACTAAAAATAACTCTATTTCGTCCTTAACTTATGAAGAAAATCCTGCTCATATCCTTAGTTATCGTTTTCTTACTATCCAGTTGTGCGCCACCCGCAGATCAAGCGGATAACAGTTCCACACTCCTCCCCTCATCATCACCTCCTGCTGCTGACCCGAGATTCCCCACGCCAACGGCCCCTTCAACTGAACCCTCAGCCCCTGCAACCCAGACCGAGATACAAGGAACAAAAGGCGAACAGTCCTATCTGCCGATTCTTACTCTCGCTGTTCGAGATTTGGCGCTGCAGCTGAAAATTGAATTAGAAAGTATAACAGTCCTCTCAATTGTAAGTATGGATTGGCCAGATGGAGGTTTGGGCTGCCCGCTGCTGGGCATAAACTACACCCAGGTAATCACTCCGGGCTACCGGATTACCTTGGAGGCGGAAGGAAAAACCTACACTTATCACACAAATACTGGAAGGGCATTAATTCTCTGCGCAGATGACGGTCCCCGGCTGCCGCTCATTCCCGTCAATCCGGATGAGATCATGGATGGAATTCCCTGGGTGCCGGTAGATCCTATTCCCACAGTCGTTAAGGGGAAATAATCGCTGATCCAGATCCGAAAAAGCAGTAAATATTGTTAGGAAGCGGGATACTGGCAGGATTCCGCTTCCTGCTATTTAACAAAAGAACCCGCCTGGCTTCAGGCGGGTTCTTGATTCTACACAAAACACTGCAGCCAATGATTACTTCTTGGGCCCGGCATCTGTGTAAGTGAAATCGTAGGTGTAGTCGGCGTAACCGTTGAAGCCTTCGGGGGCGTCAAAGGTAACCAACATCACGGCCGTATCTGACCAACTAAGCACTTTATTGAGTGCAAGCATGCCTGTGTTGGACAAATCTTCCAACTTCATAGTGTGGACTTTATACTGATTGCCGTTGCTCTTGCCTTTAATCCCCACAAAAGTTACGGTGAAGTCGTTATTAATGGGGATAAGCTCCGTGATATCCATGAAAACCGAGGCATCGGAGCCATCATAGATCACCAGGTCATCCATGTAGACTGCATCTATCCACCAACCACCATAATGGGTCGCCCAATCAGTCACATGGCGGAAGGCTACGAGGATGTCCTGACCGGCATAGGCTGTCAAGTCATACGACAGAGTAACCCAATCAGCCACCCAACTCGTCAAACCCGGGAGATTGGCAATTACTGTCGGGTGTGCATTTGGATCGTAATCATACGTCGAGTAACCTTCATTATCCTCCAGACTTGTCCAAGTGTTACCTCCGTCAGTGGAGACTTGGACAAAAGCGAAGTCCCAGTAATCCTCCAGATCCCAGATTGTGTCTATGCTCAATACACCGCCACCTGTGGTCTCAAAGATAGCCCAGTTATCAACCAGATCTCCATTACCACCCCAGAGCACGTCGCCATCAGAAGTCCAAGCGGTGTCAAAAATCGTGTAATCAACTCCATTAAAAGTGAACTTGGCAAGATCGTCACCTTCGATCCAGATGTAGTCAGCTCCCCAGGGAGGTGCTCCGGGAGTGTCAAAGGCATCCAGGTTAGGATCTGCAGGCGTGCCGATGTCGATGGCCACATCCAGGGCTTCGAAACCATAGCGATAATTGGCCTGCTTCGAGTCAATCAGCACTGCCACAGAGAAATCGTGGTAAACATCGCTAAAATCCTTCTGAATGTTGAGGGCATCCAGTGAGGAGTTAACGCTGCTTATGCCATTATCCTGGTTCATGAACTCATGCTGGATGAATTCTGGCCCGAACTTCTCATACTGGTATACCTGGTACAGAAAGACTATGCCGTAATCGGACACGATCTCGCGGCCGCCCTGGTCACCCCAGGCAACTAGCGAGTTTTCTGGCAATTCCTCAAATGTGCTGTAAGCATCATTGCCGGAAATATAACCTGTCAAAAATTCTGCAAACATCGACAGGCTCTCATTAAACCAGGTTTCCTCATCACTGTCGTAGTCATCGTGCAGCAAGTGCTGGTATTCGTGAGCGAAGACACCCTCATAGAGGTAAGGACGGGAGCCGTCCGGTCCAACCCGGTTCGCCCAATCGTAGGCATCGATTGACATGATATTACGGTCGAAGTAAGCTTCGAAGGTCGGCGAATAGAAACCGGCGATGTAGTTGGGATAAGTAGGATCGTAATAATTATCATCCTCAACATTGGAAACCAGAACTACCTGGCGGCCCGCTGAGTTGGCATAATATCCAGGAGGCACATAACCCCAGGCCTCCAGGAGTGCAGAAGAGCCATCGTGGGGATCTGGAGGTCCAAAGAAGGCAATTTCAGTTGGATACATATTGTCATCAAATTCACTGAGGAGATAAACAGCCTGTTCGCAAGTCACCATCGGTGTATCCCGTGGGTCACCTGCAGGCCAGCTTAAATCCGCCTGAACCCACATTTCCGATCCATCAGTTTCAGCTACCATATAATATGTGTCAAAGAAATAAACTCCATAATAGTTGTCCAACACTAACCATACCTTTACATCTAGGACGCAATCATAATAAGGAGTGCCTGCGGCAGCATCCATCGCCTCGGCTTCCAGAGCTTCAATTTCCTCTGGAGTTATCGCTTCTAATCCACCCAAGATGCGTCCAGGGGTTGCTTCCCATTCCCGCAATTCCGGCCCCACATCCACCGGCTTGTAGTCCGGGGGTGGCGGCGCGGCTAAGGCGAGAGTTGCGCTACCCACTAAAAGAGCCAATATAATCAATACAACAAAATATTTACTTTTCACAATATCCTCCTACTAATAGATCTGGTCAATAATAAACAATTTTTTATAAAAGTAAGTACTTCTCTCTAAATGCTAGTTTCACCTCCTTTTCTATCCTGGCGAATCAAATCCCGCATTAACTAAAAACAGCCGCAGGGTTAATTGCAGCTGTCAAATAAGCGGGATAATGAATAATTAGTGTAGGTATCCTTAACCCAGAAGGAATGAAATACATCCATAGAGCTATTTTCCGTTGTTCGCTATAACCTTACAATTCTGTTAGGTGGGATAAACCTAAATGTATCACAGACAGAAAACACCGTCAAGAGGCTCTTGGGGGGTGATTGCAACCCGGGTTCTTCCTGCATAAAAACCTTGAATTCAAATTTGCTCTTGTCTATTCCCCTCCTTCCTGCCGTACAAAAAAAGAGCGGCTGGGGTTCCCAGCCGCTCTTAAGTTAATCAGTATCAACTTACTGTTCCACGATCACCGTTTGGGTCGGGTAAGCAAATTCGATACCTTCCTGTTCAAAGCGCTGGTATAGTTCCAGATTAATGATTTGCTGGGCCTCTAAATAAGAAGTATAAGCCGGGTCGAGAACATGGAAGACTATCGCAAAATTCAGGGAATAATCCCCCATGGACTTAAAATGAGCTCGCTCGAATTGAATGTTTTCCAGGGGAGAGATGATTTCTTCTATCATCCCCGGAATTTTTTTCAGTTTCTCCGCCGATGTGCCGTATGTGACTCCTATCGAAAACGAAATCCGTCGTTTTTCCAGTCTTTTGTAGTTCCTGATCCGGCTGCTCAATAAATCGGTATTGGAAAAGATCAATTCCTCGCCTGACAAGCTTCGGATCCGGGTGCTTTTTAATCCGATATCTACTACATCACCTGCAAAATCATCTACCTCAATAAAATCACCGATCACGAAAGGTTTGTCCAGCGTAATGGAAAGCGAAGCGAACAAATCTCCCAGGATATTTTGAAGCGCCAGGGCAACCGCGATACCGCCAATACCCAAACTGGCAACCAGGCTGCTGATTTCAATATTCAGGTTGTCTAGAATGACCAAGGACAAGATTACCCACAAGAGGATTTTTCCCATTAATCCCAGGGCATCCAGGGTGGTTGCATCCTCACCATGGTCCTCTTTAACCTTATTAGCAACACTCCGGTTGACATAATAAGAGATTAAACCTGTACCCCAGAAACCCAACTGCAAGGTTAAGATCACTTGATTTCCTAACACCACCCATTGCCGAACTTCGGCAGGTAAACTCAATACCTGTATGCCAAGATACAGGCCCAGGGCAAGGAAAGAAAACCAGCGGGTCTGATTCAGCACAGGAATGATGAAATTGTCTATCTCGGTTTTTGATTTTTTAACCCGGTTTAATAATCGGTTATTAATGATCTGTTTGATAATGGCCAATATCAAAAATACCCCTACCAGAATCCCCAAGGCAAATAACCAGGTACTTATTGAATTTTCAAATATGACATAGTTTAAAAAACCCATATATATCCTTCCTTTTACATCTTATAACCGGGTAATCTCACTGATCTACTTTAAGAGCGCCGGATTCCAATTAAGTACTCAGGTAGGTTGTAGATAACTTACTTTCGGTTTTCATTCATCCAACCCACAGTAAAATTAACCAGATCTTGCTGGGGAATCAATTCCGCCTGGGCGTTTCTAACTTGCCCGGCCAGGATCTTGCCACCTGTTTCCTGATAAGCTTTTCCTATTTCTTCAAATTCCTCGCTGTTTTCTTCCAATTCGTCCAACTTAACCCAGCATCGAATCCCATCTTGAAAGATTGGCGCTCCTTGCTGAATTTCTTTTTTGCCCGGAAAATCTGCCCGGAACTCTGCCAGGTGCATGCTGGTATTGTTTTCATGACCCACACCCAGAAGTAAAATCCAACCTTCCAGGTCATAGACCCTGGCTAATGGCGAATCCTCACCCAATCCAAAATGGAGTCCATGACTCCCGGTAATGAACTCTGCGTGTTTTCCTCTAGCTGCAAACGAGACATGAGGATGATTGCTCCGGAGCACGCCGGCTTGCTTGCGAAAAGTTTCCGATATTCTTCCCATCCCGCGGGTAGGTGTAAAGTCAGGATCAAAGGCCGGCATGGTTTGGCGGATAATTTCCTTCCACTCCTCAGGTACTGGCGGGTTTTCCCATTTCTCGGGATCGGTTAAATCTCCCGAATGGGTTGGCATTACCAGTGTTCCTTCCGGACCGAGCGCTTCCTCTAGAGCCAGGATAACCCCTACCGGTCCGCCGCTTACCCAACCCAGGGAGCTGAGCGAGGAATGAACCAGCAGCACCATTCCCTTCAATACACCAAGGTTTCCCAAGTCTTCTTTGATTGAATCAACCGTAACCGGTCCATCTTCGGTTCTTTTTATGACATCTAATTCACTCATCAGGTTCCTCTGTAATAATTTCTCATTCATCATACCAGAATTTCTTTTCCCGGCAGAATCTGCTGAGTAACCTCCACAAATAATTTCTGTGATCACTGAATGACAATCAACAAAATTCTTTCTAGAGAACGCTGATCCACACCCGCTCAACAAGACGAACATATCCAATTAAACAATAAATGCTGCAGCTGACTAGGTTCTTATGGCAGGAAAGCAGGGAAAGTTAATCTTAAGCCAGGTGAAGGAAATTAGTAAAAATGAGAAGTGTTGAATTCTACGAATAGAGCCTCAGATCCGCCAGGTCAGGATAAAAAGTGCGGTAAACAAACTACTGACGATTAATTGCCTGATACCGATTCTCGTAGGTTTGACCCCTACAGCCGGATTATAAATTCCCCGGAATGTCTCACCCCACTGAAGAAGATAAGGGGCAAAAATCCAGGTCGGAATAATGCCCGCAGCAGATAGCAAAATTGCCGCCAGGAGGTTAAAACTTGAGTACAGTGCAGCCCGCCAACCCAACCGGAAGCGATCCTTGAGAGAAGGGATTTGTTTTTGTTCCCGTTGAACCAACTGCAAATAAACATAAACGATGGATGCTGCTGACTGGAACCAGGTCAATCCCCAAAGCCACCAGCCCAATCCGGAAAGCCCGCCAACGCCAATCCAATACCCTGCCGGGGCTGAGAGTGCCAGTACACCGCTGGCTACAAGTTCAATACCCATCTGTCCGCGCTCAGCCCGATTGTAAACCAGATACAAGTACCAGATAAAAACAAAGATGCCAGGTACAGCGAGAATCAACAAATAACTTAACCCCCGAAGAACTAAACCCCCAACCATTAATAACCCCACAAAACCATAAATGAGTATCGCCCATCCCGCCGGTCGCAGATCTGCTTTCGATCTTCGGCCGCTTAAGACTTTCACTGCTATCGTAATCGGATGCCGGATTAAAAATCCAACCAGTGCACCTAAAACAAGAATTACCGCATCTAAAGACCAGCTTTGCCCGGCAAATATCCCGATGAATAGCGGACTGAGGAGAAAAACCCAGGATCCGTGTTCGTTAGTGATGAAGATTTGCCGCTGAAATATTTTCTGCTTTTGAGTCATGGGGTTTATAACCAAATAATATTGGAAGTTGTTAAGACAGTATACTATAGCCCTATTCTGAAATCATATGGTTTGCCAGCTTTTCAAATAATGCGTAACTCCTTCAGAATAGGACTCTTATGGTAGGATTAACAAGTTCATCATTAACCAAACTATTTTCTTTTCTTTGAGACATGGAATTTTTTTCAACAACTTTTCTAGTACTATTAATTCTTTTCCTGTCCACATTTATTCGGTCAGCCCTGGGGTTTGGTGACGCATTGATCGCAATGCCCCTCCTGGCACTGGTAGTTGGCTTGCAAGTAGCAACCCCCCTGGTAGCGATGGGTGCATCAACAATAGCCTTTACAATCCTTCTGAAATCATGGCGAAAAGTAGAAATCAAAGCAGCTTGGCGTCTGGTCCTTTCAACCTGGATCGGAATCCCGATCGGAATATATTTCCTGAAAACAGCCCCAGAACCTCTCGTAAATTCCCTTTTAGGAATCCTCTTGATAGGATTTGGATCCTACAATTTGTTTGTCCCTACTCTCCCCAGATTACTTAATGAAAAATGGGCTTATTTAACCGGGCTCATTGCAGGAATATTGGGCGGCGCATATAACACAAATGGACCGCCGGTGGTTGTCTATGGCATTTTACGCCGTTGGGACCCAGAAAAATTCCGGGCTACCCTGCAGGGATATTTTCTTCCTACCGGCTTCGCCATCTTAATCACTCATGGTTTAGCGGGAATGTGGACTTCTGAGGTAGTTCGCCTCTATGGATATAGCCTGCCTATCATCATCGGGGCGGTTCTGGTGGGAGAAAAAGTAAACCAGATCATACCCCAGGGAAAATTCGATAAAATTGTCTATGGCTTTTTAGTTGTAATTGGATTTTTTCTAATCATACGCTAAGCGATACCTCAAACTCAATAAAAACTTGATACCCAAACAAAAACCTCCCTCTCTTATAGAACAGAGGAAGGTTTGAGCTAATTTCCAGGGAAACTAATTTAATGCTGTAAGATTTGAGACAAAAATAACTTCGTGCGTTCTTCTTGAGGATTGTTGTATATTTCCTCTGGCGTACCACTTTCAACTATCTTCCCCTCATCAAAAAAGTACATTCGATCAGCTACTGCCCGGGCAAACCCCATTTCGTGAGTAACCACAATCATGGTCATACCGGATTCAGCAAGATCAGTCATGGTGTCAAGAACTTCCTTGATCATTTCCGGATCGAGGGCAGACGTTGGTTCATCAAAGAGCATAATCTTGGGCTGCATAGCTAATGCTCGCGCGATGGCCACCCGCTGTTGTTGTCCACCGGAAAGATTTCCAGGAAACTTAAGCGCTTGCTCAGGGATTCCAACAAGTTCCAAAAGCTCCATGGCAACCTTTTCAGCTTTCTCTTTAGGCCATTTCCGCACCCAAATCGGCGCCAGGGTGACATTTTGCAACACTGAAAGATGAGGAAATAAGTTGAATTGTTGAAAAACCATCCCCGTTTCCATCCGGATACGCTCAATATTCCTCACATCATGTGAAAGTTCAATACCATCTACGACAATTTGACCTTCCTGATGCTCTTCCAGACGATTGATGGTCCGAATAAAAGTGGATTTACCAGAACCGGATGGTCCAAAGATTACAATTACTTCTCCCTCGAAAACATCCATGTCAATACCACGCAAAGCGTGAAAATCATCAAACCACTTGTGGACATTTCTACAATAAATGATCGGTTCTTCGCTCATATTGTGTTCTCCTACAAATTGTCACTAATTCCCATAGCAGTTTCTAATCTTCGGCTGGCGAGGGACATTAAATAACTAAAAATCCAATAGATAAGGGCAATGAAAATGTATACTTCCGTCCGCAATTGAACAAATTCAGGGTCAGAATTGATAATTGAACGTCCAATGCCCAGAAAATCATTGATACCAATAATAACCACCAGAGTAGTATCCTTAAACAAACTAATAAACTGCCCTGCAATGGCGGGAAGTACCGCTCGTAATGCCTGGGGCAATACGATAAATACCGTTGTTTTTAAGTTGCTCATTCCAAGAGCTTTTGCGGCTTCGATTTGCCCCAGGGGAACAGATTGCAAACCACCACGTACATTTTCCGCAGAATATGCTGCACTAAAAACTGTTACCGCCATCAGGGCTCGAACCAGGCGGTCGATACGGGATTCAACAGGCAAGAACAAAGCCAGGATGATGGAAAACATAAAAAGAATCGTGACCAGCGGAACACCCCGGATAACTTCGATGAAAATGGTTGAGAATCCGCTCAATACAGGCAGATCCGAACGGCGTCCAAAGGCTAAAGCAACACCTAAAGGAAAGGAGAGCAATATTCCTCCCGCCGCCAGCAGGAAGGTCACTAATAATCCTCCCCAGAGGGTTGTGGGGACATTCGGGATTAGCTCACTATTCTCGATTCCCGCTAACAGGACAACGGCGCAGATGGGGATGAGGAGCCAACCAACAACAATAACGCTGGCTTTAACGGCTTTTATCCGCCCTATGAAATAACCTATCAGGATCATGACTGTATTTGATCCTAAAAACAACCGCACACCCTGGTCAAGCTGGGGATGTTGAACTGGCAGAAGAGCAGTGACAAGACAAACAAGCCCGGCTGCGAGTGAGATTGATCGGAGCAATCCCCCCCATCGACCCCAACTGATACCAAGGAAAAGGAATATGCTTGAGAGAATAACACCCACCCGCCAAATCTGATCCCGTGGGTATTGACCAACTGTGTACAACAATGGAAACTGGGTGACTGCACGCCAATCGGCACTAAACAACGCCCAACTAACTACTGAAAACAAGAGATAAAAGACAATCGGGATTAAAGCGACTGTCATCACGGAATTAAAGATGCTGCTGAAGAGATTTTCCTTCACCCACTTGAGAGGTCCTGGAGGTAAGGGGGGTTTAATCATTTCTTGTTCAATTTCTGTGTTAATCATGATCACCTTGTCACAAATTGGATCCTGCGGTTATAGATATTGAGAACAAATGAGGTCAATAAACTTAAGCTAAGATATGTAAGCATAATCAAGGCAAAAACCGGTACTGCCCGCCCAGCCTGATTGATGACAATTTTTCCAACAGCAAAAACGTCTTGAAAACCTATTGCCAGAGCCAGGCTGGAGTTTTTGGTGAGGTTGAGATATTGACTGATCATCGGGGGAATAATAATTCGCAAAGCCTGCGGCATAATAACAAGGCTGAGAACCTGCATTGGAGGAAGCCCAATTGCCCGGGCTGCTTCAATTTGACCCTTATCAACTGCCTGGATCCCGCCCCGGACAACTTCAGCGATAAAAGCTGCTGTATACAAACTTAAACTGAGGAACATGCCCGCAAATTCAGGAGTTAACCTTAATCCACCCTGATAATTAATACCCGTGAAAGAAGGTATATCCATTTGGAATGGGGTTCCCCCTGAGAGCAACCACCCGAATAGGAAAAAAACGATTAACAAACCAAGACTCGCAGGCAAATAATATGTGGCCTTTCCGGTTATTTTTCGCCGTTTGCGAAGTATGATAAAAACGATAATGGAAACCAAAATACCGATAGCTGCCATTGTCACAAAAATGCCCCCTGTCTCCGTCAAACGCGGCCAGGCGATATAAATTCCTCGCTTGTTAAGGAAAATCGGACCAGGCCATTTGATACTTTCTTTCACCTGTGGAACCATTCCGAAGACCACGAAATACCAAAGAAAAAGCAAAACCAGGAGGGGAATATTACGGTGAAATTCAATGAAGACTAGCGCGATTCGACTTAATATCCAATTCGAAGATAAGCGGGCGAGCGCAATTAAAGTGCCGAAAATTGTCGCAAAGATTATCCCCAGCCCAGACACCAACAAAGTATTGACAAGTCCAACCTGGAAGGCCCGGGCAAAAGACATAGAAGGGTCATAATCTATTGGGGGATTACTGATGGGGAATCCCGCAGATTCTTTAAGGAAGCTAAAAGTCAGCGTCATATTGCGTGCATCAGCAGCCTTGAAGAAGTTAATAATCGCCCAGATGAGAATGCCTACGATTATCACAGCAGAAAGGACTTGAGCAAAAATCTTGATGATACGTTCATCCCGATAAAAAGGGATATTTGCTTTATCAGAAATTAATGGTTGATTGTTAGTCATCACCTGCTTCCATTTATAAAAAGGATGCGGCTGGAGCCGCATCCTTTCTATTATATGTTTGTAGCTAAAACATTATTTAATTGGCGGGGCGTAAATCAAACCACCATCATACCAATTCAAATTTGGTCCACGGGGCAAAGTGAAGGATATTCCATTTGGCCCCATATAGCGATCGTAAATCTCTCCATAGTTTCCAACAGCACTGATAGCTTTTGCCAATGCATCAGGAGCAAGACCCAGGTCAGTATAACCCCAGTCACCCTCTTCTCCTAAGAGACGCAGAACATTGATGTTATCACTGCTCTTCATCTCCTCAACATTTGCCTGGGTAACCCCAAGTTCTTCTGCATTAATCAAAGCAAAGGAGACAATTTTAACGATATCAAACCAGGTGTCATCTCCGTGTGGGACAGCAGGAGTGAGCGGCTCTTTGGAAATTGTGATATCAAGTATGATGTGGTCATCCGGATTTGCGAAGCCACTTCGTACAGAAGCTAATTGGGACTTGTCACTCGTGGTGATATCACAGCGTCCCTCTTCATATGCGCTATAGACTGCCGCTGTTTCCTCAAAGATTACGGCTTCATATTCCATACCGTTCTGGCGGAAGAAGTCTGACAAGTTCTGCTCTGTCGTGGTTCCGCTGGTCACACAAACTGTGGCACCGTCAAATTCGTCTGTGGACCCAATGCCGCTATCCTTCCGAATCATAAAGCCCTGGCCGTCATAGAACATAACATTAGTGAAATTACCCCACTGAGCATCACGGCTTGAGGTCCAGGTAACATTGCGGGATAAAATGTCGACTTCAGCGGTCTGCAGGACTGGTCCTCGGTCTGATGCTGTGAGAGGAACTACCTCAACAGCTTCGGGATCACCCAAAACTGCGGCGGCAACGGCCCGGCAGAAATCAATATCAAATCCCTCATTCCTACCGTCTGCGTCTAACATACCAAACCCTGCTAAATCTGTGCGGCCTCCACAGACAACTTTGCCGCGGTCCAGGACCCGGTTGAGAATATCTTCTTCTACTGCTACAACTTCTGCTGGTTCATCAGCGGCAGTACTTCCGCAAGCGGTAAGAACAAGCGCTAAAACTATGAAAATAGCAAGGACTGGAAAATACTTTCGATACATGTTTATCTCCTTTGGCTTTAGAAATAACAAAAGATCAGATAGAATCTTGGCTGATAAAACCTCCTTTATTTGATTAACAATTAGAAACCAGAAGAACAAATTTCCCCCAATGAATCAATTATATGTTAAAAATTAATTCGTGCAAGGATTGCATTCTAGTATTTTTCCCCAGTGGACTGCCTGCATCCTTCCCAAAAATATTTCCTGATGAGGTAAACAACTCATATATCTAAGTGATTAATGTGCAATCCCACCTCATGATAATTTACACCTAAAACCATGGATCCAGGTCATAAGGATCAAGAAGAAATCTCCATTTAGCGGTGTGGTATAACTAATAACCATGGAGGAAAGTAGAATATATTACCCCCCTAAACGGACTGGTACAATTGTCCACCTCCTGCTGATCTTGTTCTTTTCTGGTGGAGGAGCTTGGAGCATCTGGGGCGCATCGAATGTCCAGGTTGCTCCTCAACTGCTGCCGTACCTGGCCTTGATACTGCTTTCCCTAATCACAGTTCCCTTTTTGATTTATCGTTTATATGCACTGCACCGCTCCCAATACTCCCTGGAGAGAGGGGGCATTCAACTGCAGTGGGGCTGGAGATCGGAAAAAATACCTATGGACAAGGTGAAATGGGTCCACAAGGCGGAAGATCTGGAGATTCCACCACAGCCTCCGCTGATCCGTTGGCCTGGTTCAGTAATCGGAGTCAGACGTTTTCTGCGGGGCCCGGTAGTAGAATTCATGGCTTCGAGGGAAAAGGGGCTGGTAATTATCGCCACCGAGGAAGGGTACTTCGCTATCTCCCCCTTCCAGATAGAAGACTTTATCCTCTCCTACAATTCCCTCACCGAACTTGGATCAATTTCTCTGCTGACTACCCAATCATCCCGTCCTGCTCTTATCCTGACTGAAATCTCTGGAAAAAAACCTCTGCTCTGGACATTCCTGGCCGGGGCGATTTTAAACATCACTCTCTTAATTTGGACTCTGCTGATCATCCCCTCCAGGGAGAAGGTATCACTCGGGTTTACGCCGGGGGGGATACCACATGAACCTCTGGAAAGTGTGCGCCTGATTCTGTTCCCAATCATCAATACCACGGCGTATCTAGGTAATCTTGTTTTAGGTTTGTTCCTTTTCCGAAACGAGGAAAACCGGGTGCTGGCATATATTCTCTGGGGAGGAAGCCTGCTCATTGCAATCATTTTCCACATCAGAATGTTATTTATCCTCCAGTAATCCCCAGTTTATCCCCAATTCAAGGCGGTTATCCACAACTATTCCTTATTTATCCCCAAATTTATTCAGATGTAAAAGCCTGAACATTCTTTATCTCCTGAATAAGATTTGGTACACTAAAACAAGTTCCCACCATTGCGAGAATATTATGACTTTAGAGATGTGGATCACCATTGGTTTATTGTCTGGAGCAATCCTGCTATTCATCACCGAATGGCTGCAAGTGGATCTGGTTGCCCTGGGAGTGGTGATAGGTTTAATGCTGACCGAAATCCTCACCCCCGATGAAGCCCTGGCTGGATTTTCCAGCCCGATCGTGATCACGGTAGCCGCCCTCTTCATCGTTGGGGGTGCTGTGATGGAAACCGGGCTGGCGGAAACCATCAGCCAAAAGATTGTTCAATTTGCCGGAGAGAGCAGATTCCGGCTGCTGGTTCTGATCATGGGTACAGTTGCTCTACTCTCCGGTTTTATCAGTGATACCGGGACAGTAGCAGTAATGGCGCCGGCAATCATCAGCATCAGTCGGAAAAAAGGCATAAATCCTTCAAAATTATTAATCCCGCTCTCCATT
>Ga0255385_10011_pt1 | contig 17131 bp, 11 predicted proteins | sample ANMaggSeSYBR01G3_FD_182103 | JGI IMG/M metagenome (GOLD analysis project Ga0255385, IMG submission 182103) | Sediment cell enrichment communities from methane seep in Santa Monica Basin, California, United Staets - ANME aggregate JGI... | ecosystem: Environmental > Aquatic > Marine > Cold seeps >...
GCAACATCTCGTGCTCGGTTCGGTAATTATCCACTTTTGACATGCTTGCTACAGACCCCTTATAGCAATTTCTCAACAAGAACAAAATAAAAGATGAACATCGAACGTCGAATAATGATGTCGCTTCGCTATTTAAATTATTTTAAAATCGAAGCGCAAAACGGCAATGATCTCTCACAGAGAACACAGAGGACACAGAGAAAAACTTTTTAATATAATTAACTCTGCGGACTCTGTGCCTTTGTGAGAGATTTATTCTTTGTTGTAGTAAGCCTTGTGGGGGCATAAACAAAACATCAATTTTATAATTTTCTATACAATCAAAAATAAAATAATAAGTGGAAAGGAAGCTTATGCAAGTTACTGTTGAAAATATTAGTACCGTTAAGAAGGTGCTCCATATTGAAATTCCGGAAAAGGTTGTCGCCAGCGAGCTGGACAAGGCTTATAAGGACTTGAAAAAAAATGCCAAGGTAAAGGGTTTCCGTCCGGTAAAAACCCCACGGGCGGTTTTGGAAAATTTATACAAGAAAGATGTTAATGCCGATGTTTCTTCAAAATTAATTCAGGAGTCCCTTATAGATGCTCTCAAGGAGACAAAACTGAATATTATTGGAAGGCCTGAACTTGAGCCTCCTGTCGTAGATGGAAAGGGACCATATAAATTTGATGCGACTGTTGAGATAGAACCTGAAATTGAAGATATTGATTTCAAGGGGTTCATTCTTAAGAGAAATATATACAAGATTAGTGATGAAGAGATGGATGCACAGCTTAAAATGCTTCAGAAAAATCTGGCTCAACAAAAAACTCTCGAAGAAGATCGTCCGACGCGTGAGGGAGATTTTGTTCTTATAGATTATGAAGGATTTAAAGACGGCAAACCATTTGCTGAAACACAGAAAACAGAAAATTTTACATTAAAAATAGGCGACGGTCCTATTTTAAAAGAGTTTGATGAACAATTGATTGGCATGAGTACCGGTGACACCAGGGAAGTTAAGGTGCATTTCCCTGAAGACTATTTTAATAATAAACTTACTGGTCTTGAAATAACATTTAATGTAAAACTAAATGCAATAAGGGAAGTTGTGCTCCCTGCAATTAATGATGAGTTTGCAAAGGAGCTTGGCGACTTTGAAACATTGAAGCAGCTGAAGGAAGCAATAAGTAACAACTTGTTAGAAGGTTATAACAAAAGATCTGATCAGGAAGTACAAGAGCAGGTTCACATTGCATTGTTGGAAAAAACAGACTTTGAGGTTCCTGAGTCTTTGATTAATTTTGAACTTGAAGGTATAATTAAAGAAACCGAAACGGCTTTTGCACAGCAGGGTCTAACATTGGAAGGCCGCGGTCTGACAAAGGAAGGTCTTAAAGAAAAATATCGGAATATGGCAGAAAAACAGGTAAAACGCCACCTGGTCCTGAAAAAAATTGTTGCGCAAGAAAAACTGACCATTTCAGATGAAGAGCTGGAAAATACTTACAAGGATATGGCCCAGGCCTTTAAGAAGCCTGTTGAAGAAATAAAGAATTTTTACACGCAGAAAGAAAACAACATTGAATTTTTAACAAGTTCGCTACTTGAAAAAAAAGCTTTAAATCTTATTATTGAAAACAGCAGCCAGGAAATTATTGAGGCTGAATTGGAATCAAAACAGACTGAGAATAAAGGAGAATAGTTTTGCCATTAATACCTATGGTAATAGAACAAAGCAGCAGAGGAGAGCGCGCCTATGATATATATTCCAGGCTGCTCAAGGACAGAATAATTTTTCTTGGAACATCTATAAATGATGAAATCGCAAATCTTTTAATTGCACAGCTCCTTTTTCTTGAATCAGAAGATCCTGATAAAGATATAAATTTTTATGTAAACTCCCCTGGAGGATTGGTTACATCCGGCCTGGCTATATATGATACCATGCGGTACATTAAACCTGATATTGCAACAGTATGTGTGGGGCAGGCTGCCAGCATGGGCGCACTCTTACTTGCCGCCGGCACAAAAGAAAAGCGTTATTCCCTGCCTAACTCAAGGATTTTAATCCACCAGCCTATGGGGGGGTTTCAGGGGCAAGCCTCGGATATCGCAATCCAAGCCAAAGAAATCCTTAAGATGAAAGATACCCTGAATAGAATATTAGCTCATCATACAGGCCAGAAGCTTGAACAAATACAGGCTGATACGGATCGGGATTTTTTCATGGCAGGTGATGAGGCAAAGGAATACGGGCTCATAGATCACGTAATAATTAACAGAGATGACCTTGATCATATAGAAAAAGCGGAGGCGTAAAATGGCAAAAAAAAGGAACACAAATGATAATCTTTTCTGTTCATTTTGCGGTAAAAATCAGAAGGAAGTTACCAAGCTGATTGCCGGGCCCGCGGTATATATATGCGATGAGTGCATTCAGCTCTGTAGCGAAATTATTGATGAGGAAAGCGAAAAAGTCACAGAAAAAGTCGAGCAGTTCCTGACTCCAAAAGAGATTACAACGATGCTTGATGATTATGTGATTGAACAGGATGCGGCAAAAAAGGTTCTTTCTGTTGCTGTTTACAATCATTATAAAAGGCTTGAGTCTTTGGTTGGAACAGAAGATATTGAAATCCAGAAAAGTAATATTCTTCTGATAGGACCTACTGGCTGCGGAAAAACTTTGCTTGCCCATACGCTTGCCAAATTTCTTAATGTTCCTTTTACAATAGCAGATGCCACAAACCTCACAGAAGCAGGATATGTCGGAGAAGATGTTGAAAACATTATCCTTTCATTACTCCAGAATGCCGATTACGATGTTGAGAAAGCCAAAAAAGGAATTGTTTATATTGACGAAATTGACAAGATTGCACGAAAATCCGACAATCCCTCTATTACACGTGATGTTTCAGGAGAAGGAGTTCAGCAGGCATTGTTAAAAATTGTAGAAGGAACTACCGCAAGTGTTCCGCCTAAAGGTGGAAGAAAACATCCACAGCAGGACTTTGTAAGGGTTGATACCTCAAACATACTTTTTATTTGCGGTGGAACCTTTACCGGCCTTGAACAGATAATCCAGCGGCGTCTCGGCGAAAAAATTATGGGTTTTGGCGCAAAAATTATGAAGCAGGAAGAGAAAAGTATTGGAGATATTCTTAAAATGCTTCAGCCCGAGGACCTTATGAAATTCGGTCTTATTCCGGAATTTGTCGGTCGTTTGCCGGTAGTTGCTACGCTTGATGAATTAAATGAGACAGCGTTGATTAGAATACTTGAAGAACCAAAGAATGCTTTGATTAAGCAGTTTAAAAAACTTCTTGATATTGAAGGCGTAAATCTAAGATTTACAGACAGCGCTATTTTAGCTATCGCCAGGGAGGCATTGAAACGAAAATCGGGTGCAAGAGGGCTTCGGGCAATACTGGAAAACTGCATGTTAGATATTATGTTTGAAATTCCTTCTATAAAAAATGTAAAGGAATGCGTGATAGGTGAAGATGTTATTCTGAATAAGGAAGAGCCGATCCTGCTGTATGAGCAGACAAAGAAACAGGCGTAATAAGGTCAGGAGTCAGGAGTCAGGAGTCAGGAGTCAGGAGTCGGGCTTAAAACGTTTACGAAAATCTGATTTTTCAGACTTTTTACAAAATCATCAAATTTAAGTAAAAGAAATTTTATTAAAAATGATAAATTTTCCAAAAATATTCAAAGATGACATGCGGGATCAGATAAAACAAAAGCTCCCGCTTTTACCTTTAAGGGATATTGTAGTTTTTCCTTATATGATAGCTCCTCTTTTTGTTGGACGAGCAAAATCTATAAATGCGCTTGCCGATGCAATGAATAAAAACAAGAACATTTTTCTTGCCTCACAGAAAAAGGTAGGTGTTGATAATCCACAGGAAAAGGATATTAATTCTATTGGTGTTTTTGGGAAAGTGCTTCAACTACTTAAGCTTCCCGATAACACGGTAAAGATTCTTGTTGAGGGAAGGTCAAGGGGATGCATAAAGCGTTTTATTCAGCATAATGGCTTTTTCAGTGTGGATGTTGAGCCGGTAGTTGAGCCGGAAATCCAGATTGCAGAAGGTATTGCGCTTAGCAGAGCTGTTATTGAGAGCTTTGAAAAATATGCTGATCTGTCGAAGAATATTTCGAGAGAACTTATGGGTAATATCTCTGCCATATCCAATCCATCTCAGTTGGCAGATACCATAGCTGCTCATTTTTCATTCAAAATTGAGGATAAACAGCATCTTCTGGAAACCTTTTCTATTGGCAAGCGGCTTTCTATGCTTTTGAGCCTGATAAAAATAGAAATTGATATTTTCAAGATGGATAAGAGGATAAAATCCCGCGTAGAGAAGCAGGTAGAGAAGACTCAGAAGAGTTATTATTTGAATGAGCAGATGCGGGCCATAAAAAAGGAGATGGGAGATAAAGAAGGCCCGGGTGACGAACTTAAAGAACTTGAAAGACAGATCAAACGGAAGAGAATGTCTAAGGAGGCAGCAACTAAAGCAAGGCAAGAGTTCAGAAAGCTCAAGATGATGACCCCGATGTCAGCGGAAGCAACAGTAGTTCGAAATTATATTGAATGGATAATAAGTCTTCCCTGGTTTGACCGCAGCAAAGTGCATAATAATCTTGATAAAGCAGAACAAATTTTAAATACAGATCATTACGGTCTTGAAAAACCAAAGGAACGAATACTTGAATATCTCGCAGTCCAGACACTTGTCAAAAAGGTTCGTGGCCCTATACTTTGTTTTGTCGGCCCTCCCGGTGTTGGGAAGACTTCGCTTGCCAAATCTGTTGCAAGAGCTACAGGAAGAAAATTTATTCGTCTTTCACTCGGAGGAGTCAGGGATGAAGCGGAAATTCGCGGACACAGGCGTACTTATATAGGAGCCATGCCCGGCAAAATCATTCAGTCCCTAAAAAAAGCTGGCGTAAGCAATCCGGTATTTTGTCTTGATGAAGTGGATAAAATGAGTATGGATTTTCGTGGTGACCCTTCAGCCGCTCTTCTTGAGGTGCTTGATCCGGAACAAAATTATAGTTTTAATGATCATTATCTGGACGTGGACTATGATCTTGCAGATATTCTTTTTATTACAACCGCAAATACCTTGCCGGACATACCTCTTCCTCTTCAGGACAGGATGGAAATTATACGTCTGGCGAGCTATGCTGAATTTGAAAAATATCATATAGCCAAAAATTTTCTTATAACTAAACAAATAAAAATGAACGGGCTTGAAGGTAAGAATATAAAGTTTTCGGAAAATTCAATTTATTCAATTATACGGTTTTACACTCGGGAAGCCGGCGTAAGGAATTTAGAGCGTGAGATTGCTTCCATATGTCGCAAGATTTCACGTAAGGTTGTAAAAAATAAAGATAAAAATTCATTTAATATAACAGAAAAATCTTTGCAGAAATACTTGGGACCGCCTCGCTTCAGACATGGTCAGCTAGAAAAAAAAGATCAGATAGGTCTTGTTACAGGACTTGCCTGGACACAGGTGGGCGGTGAACTGCTTTGTATTGAAACTTTGATTATGCCTGGTAAGGGTAAGCTTATCACGACTGGCAAGTTGGGAGATGTAATGAAAGAATCCGCCCAGGCTGCCTTAAGCTATGTCCGTTCACGCGCCGATAAGCTTATGATTGATAACGAGTTTTACAAGAAATATGACATTCATATACATGTTCCCGAAGGAGCCATACCAAAAGACGGCCCTTCCGCAGGAATCTCTATATGCACGTCCATAGTCTCAGCTCTGACGCAAAGGCCAGTTTCCCGGGATATTGCCATGACCGGAGAGATCACTCTACGTGGAAGAATTCTCACAATCGGAGGATTAAAAGAAAAAATTCTGGCTGCTCATAGAGGGGGAATTAAAAAAATAATTATTCCCAAAGAAAACGAAAAAGATTTAGAGGAAATACCTTCTATAATATTAAAGCAGACAGACATAGTCCTCGTTGATCATATGGATGATGTTTTGTCTCATTCCCTGATTCTGAATGAGGGAGATATTCTTTTCAAAAAAGATAATATTTCTTTTGAAATGATACCAACCTCAAGAAAATTCGATCAGGAAACAGCTATTATTTAACCTTGACATAACGCAAATTAATTAGTAATAGAAAGACTTTTTAAAAAAGATATAACGTTTGCATGAAAAATCGTCCATGAAAAATCGTCTGGGCGGGTAGCTCAGTTGGGAGAGCATCGGCCTTACAAGCCGAGGGTCACAGGTTCAAGCCCTGTTCCGCCTACCATAAAATGGTATAAAGATTCTATCATGCATAACGACGGACTTAGGAACGAGGTTTAAACCTCGTTCCTTATATTTTTGGGGGCGTAGCTCAGCTTTGGTTAGAGCGCCGGCCTGTCAAGCCGGAGGTCGCGAGTTCAAGTCTCGTCGTCCCCGCCATAATAAAACTAAAGGGTTACAAACAAAATTGTAACCCTTTTTTAATGCCTGAAAACCAAATTCTATCCCTATTTCCATATATGACTTTCCCGAGTTACCCCCTTTGAGTACATGCACCGGTCTCAGGAATGCGGACTAAAAAAAATTAAAAAAGAGGGCATTCTGCATATAGCCACAAAAATAGTTTACACTTTTAAAAACAGAAATTAGCCGCAAAAAAGCGCAAAAGGCGCAAAATGGGGTAAAAACGTAAGAATCGACATCAAGAAAGTGTAAACTGGTGAATGAAGGATGCCAAAAAGAGGTTAATTGTTTATGCATAACTTAAAAAAGTTAATTAAAACAAGATGTTTTAAAAAAACAGCTAAGCCATCTTTTCAGTTAACTTCAGGTAAAAAAAGTTGTTTTTACTTTAACATGAAGAAAGTGACTTATTTTCCGGAAGGCGAAGTTCTTATAGGGCAGGCTGTATATGACAAAATTCAAGAACTCAACCTCAAACCTAAAGCAATCGGTGGGCTTACTATGGGTGCAGATCCAATAGCGATCGCTACTTCTTTTACATCTTTTTTAAGAGATAACCCTGTTGAAGCTTTTTCCATTCGTAAAGAACCGAAAGCACACGGTATGCGTTTACAAATTGAAGGAGATGTAAAATCAGGCGATTCTGTTATTATTGTGGATGATGTTGTTACTACAGGCAAATCTACCATGCAGGCTATTGATATTGCAAGAAAACACGATTTAAATATTTTATGTGCCATTATCCTTGTAGATCGGTGCGAAGAAAATGGACGGCAAAATATAGAATCTAAAGGAATTAAAGTTTATTCAATATTTACAATACATGATTTTTAATTAGGAACGTGGGCTTGAGAATAATAGGGGGTAAGTTAAAGGGAAGAAAGCTTTATACGATACCAGGAACTTTAACAAGACCGACAGCCGACCGGTTGCGTGAGTCAATATTTAATATACTTTCTTGCCTGGTTAAGAATGCTGTTGTTCTGGATTTGTTTTCAGGAACCGGAGCTCTTGGTATTGAGGCGTTGAGTCGCGGAGCGAATTCGGCAGTATTTATAGACAATAGCAAGGCAGCCTTATCGTTAGTTGAGCGTAATATACAATCATGCGCAGTTGATAATCAATCACAAATTATTACATGGAATATAGTTAAAAATTTAAACTGCATAAAGTCAGTTGATTCAAAATTTAATCTTGTTTTTATGGATCCTCCTTATAATAAGGGCATGATAAAATCAGCTCTTATTAATCTTCATGATAGCGGGTCTATTGGAAAAGAAGCCTGTATTATCGTTGAACATACTTCTTTTGAGCCTGTTCCGGGAGCTTGCGAGCTGTTTGAGCTTACAGACCAAAGAAAATATGGAAAAACGCTCATTTCATTTATTAAACCTTTAGATTAAACCAAAGTATTAAAAAACCAATGCAAAAAACAGCTATATATCCGGGTTCATTTGATCCGGTTACAAACGGTCATGTAGATATTGTAGAAAGAGGGCTTAAAATTTTTGATGGAATTATTGTAGCAATATTGCGTAATCCGGCAAAAAAAGCTCTGTTTACTGTTGAAGAACGGAAGGAAATGATAGAAATAAGCTTAAACAAATATTCTAATGTTGAAGTAGATATTTTTGACGGCCTTCTTGTCGATTATGCAAGAAAGAGAAATGCCGGCACAATAGTGCGCGGAATGCGAGCTGTGTCTGATTTTGAATCTGAGTTTCAACTGGCCTTGATGAACCGCAAGCTTAACCGTGAAGTTCAGACTGTTTTTCTTATGACCGGCCTCAGGTGGATTTTTACCAGCTCATCCATAATAAAGGAGGCCGCAAGTTTTGGCGGCGACATCAGCAGTATGGTGCCTCCGATAGTTGACCGGAAATTAAAAGAAAAGTTCGGTTTCATCACTTCTGTCGATTAATAGACTCTGAATTTTTTATTGCGAGGAGCCAGTTTCAAAACGTTTCAGTTTGTTCAAGGTCAAGGAAGGCGAAAATTTTAACCACAGGAATACATTGAGTATTCCGAGGATTAAAATTAGAGACTGACGCAGAGATTGGACAAAATGGGACGTTTTGAAATTGGCTCAGGAGAATAACAATGACTATATCTCTCTCAAAAAATGCAATATTTGTATTGGAAAAGAGGTATCTGAAAAAAGACAGCAATGGAAATATTATTGAGACAGCAGAGGAGATGTTTGCAAGGGTGGCAACGCGTATTGCCGCTGCAGATAAGATATTTGATTCTAAAAGCAATGTTAATAAGACTGAAAAAACTTTTATGCAATTATTGACCGGTCTGTGGTTTGTGCCCAACTCTCCGACCCTTATGAATGCAGGGCGGCGACTTGGACAATTGGCCGCTTGTTTTGTTCTTCCCGCAGAAGATTCAATTGAGAGTATTTTTGAAACATTGAAACATGCTGCCATGATTCATAAGAGTGGGGGTGGTACCGGCTTTTCATTTTCTCGTATCCGTCCGGAAAAAGATGTTGTTTTATCTACAGCAGGAATTTCAAGCGGCCCTATTGCATTTATGAATGTTTTTGATGTTGCAACCGAGACCGTCAAGCAGGGTGGCACCCGAAGAGGGGCTAATATGGGAGTTCTCAGGGTGGATCACCCGGATATAGAAGCCTTTATTGAGTCAAAAAACGATCCCGGCAGATTAAACAATTTCAACATATCAGTTGCTTTAACCGGGACATTCATGGATTTGCTTGAAAAAGATTCGGATTATGAGCTGAATTATGATTTGGTCAATCCACGGACAGGCCAGGTTGTTAGGCGCATTTCCGCCAGGCATATATTTGACATGATAGTTGGTTCAGCATGGCAAACAGGAGAGCCGGGAATAATATTTATTGATCGTATAAATGAAAACAATCCTACTCCTCTTCTCGGAGAAATTGAGGCGACAAATCCTTGCGGAGAACAGCCGCTTTTGCCTTACGAATCGTGCACATTGGGTTCAATTAATCTTTCAAATATGGTAACAGGGAACACCGTTAACAAGAAGCGACTTAAAAAAACAGTTCATTCAGCGGTTCATTTTCTTGATAATGTCATAGAGATAAATAAATATCCCCTTTCACGCATCGAACAAATGAGCAAAGGTACAAGAAAGATAGGACTTGGTGTGATGGGGTTTGCCGATATGCTGATAAAAATGGGAATACCATATGATTCGGATGAGGCTGTTTCACAGGCCGAAGATATTATGTCTTTTATATCACAGGAATCAAAAGTTGCTTCCGCTGCGCTCGCTGAAAAGCGCGGGAATTTTCCTGATTATAAAGAAAGTGTTTTTGATAATCCTTCCACGCCATACATGAGAAATGCCGTAACCACTACAATTGCTCCAACAGGTACAATAAGCATTATTGCCGGTGCCTCCAGCGGCATTGAGCCTGTTTTTGCAATAGCATATACAAGGCGAGTGCTGGATGGAAAATCACTTCCCGAGATGCATCCGATATTTATTAAAAAAGCCAAAGACAAAGGATTTTACAGCAAAGAGCTTGCCGAAGAAATAGCAAAAACCGGTTCTGTTCAACAAATAGATGCAGTTCCTGATCATATGAAAAGATTATTTAGAACATCTCATGATATTTCTCCTGAGTGGCATATAAAGATGCAGGCCGCTTTTCAGAAATATACGGATAATGCTGTTTCAAAAACAGTGAATTTTTCTGCTGAAGCCACAATAAATGATGTAGAAAAAGTATATCGTCTTGCTTACAAAAGAGGTTGTAAGGGCGTAACCATTTATAGAGACGGAAGCCGCAGGGGTCAGGCTATGAGTATCGGCAGCGAAAAAAGTATTTCTTCTGTAAAAGTTGCCCCCAGGCCCAGACCTGAACGCACATATGGTGTTACGGAAAGAATAAGCACGGGCTGCGGAAAGCTTTATGTTACCATCAACTCCGACCGGAAAGGAATGTGTGAGGTTTTTGCTAAAATGGGAAAAACCGGTGGTTGCGCATCATCCCAGATAGAAGCTGCCGGTCGCATGATTTCTCTTGCATTACGGTCAGGCATAAAGATAGATGCTATAGTAAGGCAGCTTACAGGCATCCGGTGTCCTTCTCCTTCATGGCAAAATGGCAAAATGGTTCTTTCCTGCCCGGATGCAATTGCACAGGTTTTGAAGAGATTGACCGATTCTGATTTTGTTGAGAAAGAAACCATGATGTGTGTATGCCCGGAATGCGGCGGGATAATGTCACATGAAGAAGGCTGCATAATTTGTCGTTCCTGTGGATTCACAAAATGCTAAGGAACGGGGACGAATTAACTTCCGCAAGTAGGCACACAGATTTGGGTCGAATTTGTTCGATCTCAAAGCACAAAAATTGAAGGAATAGCGAGCTATTTCAAGGTTTTTGTGATTTTAGATCGGACAAAGGCGGCCTGAAGCTGTGATGCATAGTTGCGGAAGTTATTTCGTCCCCGTTCCTAAGGCCGTAATTCTTCAACAATAATATTCTCTGTATTAATCAGGGAGACTGCCACTAATGTTAAAAAAGGATAAATATCACCTTTATCTGCCTGATTTAATGCCGCAAGATATTTTCGACGATTTTCGTTTTTTATAATTGCAACCGGATATCCCTTTTTTATGAAAATCAGATTCATAAGAATCCTTGCTCCCCGACCGTTACCGTCGTCAAAAGGATGTATCCTTACCATATTATAGTGAGCTATTGAACCGACAATAAGAGGATGTCTGTTTTTAATATTTTTGTTAATCCACTGGCATAAAATTTCCATTTCATCGTATACATAAATCGGGTCGGTATAAAAATGAATAGTTCCGTCTGTTTTTAAAACATGATTCGGCAGGACTTTGTATTTTCCTGGATTCGTCGGTTTTCGGACTTTCTGACCGGTTTCATTTATCGCCGGAGTATATTTTACTCCTGACAGCAGCAGAGCATTTATTTCTTTTATAAGTCCCTGGGTGACGGAACGATTATTCTTTATTACCTCATAAAGCCAGTCAATAGCCTCGGCATGATTTCTGGCATCAAGAAAGTCTTTGAATGGCTTTCCTTCGACAGTTAATCCCTCTTTCAGAAAAAATAAGGTTTCGCCTCTTGTCAGAGAACTGCCCTCAATTGCATTGGAATCGTATGTCCAATCAACACGCAACTTTTCCTGAATTGCTATCCAACGCTCTTTCTGCAAAGACTTTTTATTATCAATCTGAATCTTAAGATCATCTACTAAAACCAATGATTCTTTTATCTCAGATAGATTTTCTTTAAAATCGTAATAGTTATATTCCATATTTTGAAATCTTTTATTAAGGTCAAATTTGGGGTCAACACCTTGATTGTTATCAATAAATCTTGAATGAGCATCCGTAAACAAAGAAGTAACTGAATGCAGAATTTTACTAAGAGCCTATTTCAGTAGGCGACTAAGCGCGACCCAAAAGGCCAGTTGGAAGGGCACGAACCATGTGTGCATGGCCTACTGAAATAGGCTCTAAGGAACGGGGTTTAAATAACTTTCCCATTCTTGCATCTCAGCTTCAGGCCGCCTATATTTGAGATTTGGGCAAATTCGACCCAAATCTGTGCGCCTACTTGGGGAAGTTAATTCGTCCACGTTCCTTATTTATGAATGTCCCCAACTTTCACGAAATGGGCATCTGGCTCTGGCGGATCTGCTTCTTTCGGGAAATCAGAAAACGGAAATGGCAATCCATTTTCATTCAGGGTGATGTAACGCATCACTCTATAGGTGTAGATCGAAACCTTGTTGGAGAATTTTCTTAAGGGTTCACTGTATGTTCTTGTAATGAAAAGGTAGATATACTGAAACACAACTGTGACCTGGATAATGATCTTGAGGATTTCAAAGACGATCAGAAAAAAGAAAGTATAAAGAAGACGGATGGCAATCCCCTTACGAGATAATACGGTAGGTTGGATTTTGTTCATTTGTTTCCTCCTTTACAATTTTATTCGTGTCCTTTCGGCAAGCGTGCGTGACTTGAGCTATTTATTGATCTTATACTCAGTGCACTTTTGATTTTCAAGGATATTTTATCCTGAATCATGATTTTCTGCTCCGGAATGATTTGCCCAGTTCAAGGAGATCAAAGTCGGTTTTGCCACTGAAACACATTCTCAGTTTTGCACCATTAATGTCTTCCATCTCGACCACACACTCTGCAACAGGTGAGGATACCGGAGAAAAACCCAATTCTATGAATGCAGGATTTACTTCAACCTGTTTTACAAACAGATCTCCTGGTTTTTGCTGAACACGGTTTTTTAAATCGGTATAGTTGAGACTAAGTTCTTTGGAAATCCTGTGGATAGAGTACTAAGGGTAAAGATCAGTTGCTTCATCCCAGAGTTTTGAAGGAATAGGTTTTCTGCTTTTTCTAATTGTACGCCATGTTTTAAATTTTGATTTTACCTTGTTTAATTTCTCATCTGTTGGTAAAATTTTTTCATGGTTCATAATTACCTCAATTCATGCAAGGTTGCCGAAAGGACACGAAATTCACCGAAGAAAAACTGGAACAGGCCGTTATTGAGCTTCTTGGGAAAACACAGATTCGTTGTGCAGAGATTGAGTAATTTTTTTTTAAAAATTATTTTAGTAGGTTGTAATTATTTAATTCGGAGAAAAAAATATGACCGTCAATGAGTTAATCTCAAATTATGAAAAACTGCCCACATTGGAGAAAAGCATTATGCAAATTCTCTCCATTGCCTATCATCAACTAAATCAAACCCAGTTAAAACAATGTATGATACAGGCAGGTATCAAAGCAGCCACTGGCGAAGAATTCGATTCCGTAACAAAGCATGGGGGATTTAAGTTGATGCGTCCGGCACTGGATACGTTACTTGAACAGAATTTCCTGGAAGGTAAAAATCGCAGTTATCTCCTCATTGATCGTCGAATTGTCGAAATCATCACGCGTCAGACAATCGCTGCGGAAAAGTTCAAGCCTTATCTGAAAGCGGTTCAAACGGTCCTTAATTTAACCGAAGAGACCCTGGGTACGAATTATCATCTTGAATCAGATCATCTATTTGCCGCTATTCGGATTTTATTTTATCAAAAAAAAATGGATCAAATAAAAAGCCTTTATCGTAACTATAAAGATAGAATAAATTACGTCAGTTCATTGTCGGAAATATTGGGTGAAATCAGTTGTAATCCGTTTGACTCTGCCTGGGTTCAATCATTACCCGCAGATATTCATACTGACCTATTCCAAAAACCATTGATTGAAGACTTTCTTTATTGTCAAAACAAAGCTGAACACTTTGATTATATTGAGCAATTGGTATTATCGAATTCGGATAGATGTGAAAGTGGTTTGCAAGCGATTGTTTTGGAAAAATGGATGTTGACCGGAAAAAGTCAGAAAATAGAAAACTGGCTGAAAAAGCATCAAACCGATAATACGGAGAACAGTTTATGCCTGCAGGGATGGATGGCTTTTTTGCAAGGAAAAAATGAAAGAGCGATTCAATATTATGAGGCTGCATTAGAAATTTTGAAAAAGAATTCAAAAAAACGCAAAATTTATTTTGACAATTTTATGGGTGTTTTTTTTGTATTAGCCTTGATGAAGGAGAATAGTAGCCAGCGACTAAAACAGGCTCGTGCTCATCTGTCTGTCGCTATCGCTGGAAAATATTTGTTTTCTAAGATTTACAGTTTATTGGATTATTCTTTACAATTTTTGACAGGCAATTCTAAAGCGGCAAACAATGTATTTAGTCATACTTATATCAGTTATCTTGATAGTTTTTCTTATGGTAAGCATACGGATTTTATAGAATTGTTTTTCCAATTTTTTACATATTATTGGATTGATAAAGACAAAGCCAAAAAAAACTTGAGTAAAATCAAGGCAGTATACAATTCGGCAGAAATCAATGCTTATCCATGGTTCAGACATGAATTGGCAGGCTTGATCAATATATTGTCCGGCAATGGAAAGAAGGCAACATATAAACCTGAATCAAAGTATTTAATTGATGTCGTTAAACAAACAAATATTTGGGAGCATACATTAAATGCCTTGCTATCTCTGAAAGACAAAAGCCGTACAAAAACAGAACAGATTGACGATGATTTTCGTATGGTCTGGTTTCTTGATTACCGGGATAATGGTTATTGCGATATCAATCCCCGTGAGCAAAAACGAAAACCAAATGGCAGTTGGACAAAAGGACGTCCAATTGCCTTGAAACGTTTGTGCAATGAATTGGAAAGTTTCTCTTATCTTAGCCCGCAAGATAAACAAATTTTCAGCCACTTATATGCCAATGAATATCAAGATGGCTGGTACACGAATGTTGAATACATATTCGATGACAAATATTTGTCTGCGGTGATCGGACATCCGTTGATTTTTTTGCAGGATGGGGTCAGCCGGGTCGAACTGGTCAAAGGCAAACCGGAATTACGGATTACGAAACAAAAGGATAAGCAAATATTCATGGAGCTTTTCCCTGAACCTTCTTCAGGAGATGAGGGAAATTATCATGCCGTTCAAGAAACCGAGACCCGGATAAAACTTGTAAGCATTGATGATGAATATCAACGCATGGCTGAGCTATTGGGAAAAGGGATCCACGTACCCGACTCGGCAAAAAATAAAGTTCAGAAAATTATTGAAAAGTTTGCCTCTGATATTACAATTCATTCGGATATCAATGGAAAAAGCGAACAATTGATTGAAGCCGAGGCAGATACCAAAATTCATGTGCATTTGATACCCTTTGGCAATGGTCTGAAAATTTCTTTATTTGTACGTCCTTTGGGCTTGGGCGGAGCCTTGTATTCACCGGGTAGTGGCGGCATGAATGTAATTGCTGAAATCAACGGCAAACGTTTACAGACCAGACGTGATTTGGCACAGGAAAAACAAAATGTATTGGAATTGATTGATAATTGTCCGACATTACAGCATTATGAAGAAAATCAAGGGGAATGGCTGATAGATGAAATAGGTGATAGTCTGGAAGTTTTATTGGAATTGGATGAGTTGCGCCAACAAATTGTACTGGAATGGCCGGAAGGTGAAAAATTCAAGCTGGCTGGCCAGGCATCGTTAAACCAGCTTCATTTGAGCATTAAACAACAAAAAGACTGGTTTGCCGCAACAGGTAACTTAGTTATTGATGAACAGCTATTTATCGACATGCAGCAATTATTGGCGCTCACGGAAAAAAATCAAAGCCGTTTCATAGAACTGAAAGACGGTCAGTTTATTGCTTTAACCAATGAATTTCGCAAGCGCTTGCAAGAACTTAACCGTTATTCTGAAAAATATGGCAAAGGTATACGTTTCCATCCGCTGGCAGCTCTGGCATTAGAAGGCCTGATAAATGGTGTCGGCCAATTGAAAACCGATTTGGCCTGGAAATCCCATGTTAAAAAACTGCAAAGTGCTCAGGACCTCACCCCGCAGTTGCCTTCCACCTTACAGGCAGAATTGCGGGATTATCAATTAGAAGGTTTTCAATGGTTAGCATACCTGTCTCATTGGGACGTGGGAGCTTGTCTGGCGGACGATATGGGATTAGGCAAAACTTTGCAAGCGCTGGCAATGCTGTTGAAACATGCTCCGGATGGCCCCAGCCTGGTAGTTGCACCGACTTCTGTTTGCATGAATTGGCTATCGGAAGCCAAACGTTTCGCTCCGACGCTGAATATGGTTCAGTTCGGCAGCGCAAATCGGGAAAAAATGCTGGATGGAGCAGATAAATTTGATATTATAGTATGCAGTTATGGTTTATTGCAACAAAGTCGGGTGGACGAGATGCTGGCAACTATCCCATGGCAAATGGTTGTATTGGATGAAGCCCAGGCAATAAAGAATTTTTTTACCAAACGTTCACAAGCCGCGATGAAATTGCAGGCAAAATTCAAATTGATCACCACCGGAACTCCTATCGAAAATCACCTCGGAGAATTGTGGAACTTATTTCAATTCATAAACCCGGGTCTACTTGGTTCTCTGGAGAGTTTCAACAAAAACTTTGCAATACCGATTGAAAAATATAAAGACCGCCAGGCTCGGAGTCATTTACAAAAATTGATTCAACCTTTTATTCTCCGTCGTACGAAAAATCAAGTATTGGAAGATTTGCCGGCCAGGACTGAAATTCGTTTGACAGTCGAACTTAGCAAAGAAGAAATGGCTTTTTATGAGGCACTACGCCAACAAGCAGTCGCACAATTGTCTGAATTGAAAGAAAAATCCGGTGGTAAAAAATATTTGAAAATTCTCGCTGAAATCATGAAATTACGTCGGGCTTGTTGCAATAGTACACTGGTTAATGAAGAAATTGTTTTGCCCAGCAGCAAACTGGCCATGTTTGGCAAAGTCTTGCAGGAATTGCTGGAAAACAAACATAAAGCTCTGGTTTTCAGCCAGTTTGTTGGTCATCTTAATTTGATACGTGCTTATCTAAATGAACAAAATATTCATTATCAATATCTGGATGGCAGCACTCCTGTCAAACAACGGAAAATTGCCGTAGATTCTTTCCAGGCAGGTAAAGGCGATGTTTTCCTGATTAGTTTGAAAGCCGGCGGATTGGGATTGAACCTGACTGCGGCAGATTATGTGATTCACATGGATCACTGGTGGAATCCGGCGGTGGAAGATCAAGCCTAGG
>Ga0255385_10016_pt1 | contig 16367 bp, 11 predicted proteins | sample ANMaggSeSYBR01G3_FD_182103 | JGI IMG/M metagenome (GOLD analysis project Ga0255385, IMG submission 182103) | Sediment cell enrichment communities from methane seep in Santa Monica Basin, California, United Staets - ANME aggregate JGI... | ecosystem: Environmental > Aquatic > Marine > Cold seeps >...
TAATCAATGAATTGAAATGAAAATGGAATCAGTATACAACAACCTCAAGGCCATCGACGTCCGGCCCAAGGCAGAGAAGAAGGGACGTGCCGACTACCTATCATGGGCTCACGCTTGGGACATGATGAAGAGCAACTACCCTCAAGCACAGCGCATCATCTATGAGCAACCCGAGACTGGACTCAACTACTTCACCGACGGCAGGACAGCCTACGTTAAGGTGGGCATTGTAGTCAACGACTTGGAGCACATCGATATGCTTTGCGTCATGGACCATCGCAACAAGTCCATCCCTATCGAAAAGGTTTGCAGCTTCGAGGTCAACAAGACTATCCAACGTGCCACCGCTAAGGCCATTGCGATGCACGGCCTTGGACTTTCTCTGTGGACAGGTGAGGACGTCCCGTCTCAACCAACCGAGCACAAGGAAGCCCCCTCTAAATCTTCGAGCGAGACAACGCGGATATCTCTTGAGGTCGACGATGACAATTGGAGTAAGGTTCTCAAGTACGTGGTCGAGAACAAAGACAAGGGCTTCGACAACCTGCTCAAGCAACTGCGCACCAAGTACAAGGTCAGCACTCCCGTTCAGAAAGCTCTCAAGGATAACCTATGAGCGACATCATAGAGGAGTTACGTGACGATGCCAAGTACTATGGCAAGGTCGGTCGGCAGTACATGTCCAACTCGGACATCAAGGTGCTGCTTGACAACCCTTCCATGTTTGGTGTCCCCACCCCTGACAACCCCGCCTTTGCCAAGGGCCGTCTCTTCCATCAGCTCATCCTCGAGCCGGAGAAGGCAGCCAAGGTCGAGAGTGTCAACACTGCAAGCCGCAACAGCAAGGTGTACAAAGACACTTGTGCTGAGCGTGACGCAGAGTTCATGCTCCTGACCAAGGAGATGGAGGACATCCATGGTTGGGCGAATAAGATGCTCGGCAACTACGACTTCTTCGAGGCCATTCGTGCTGAGGAGAACAAGTATGAGGAGCCTATCGTGGGAACCATCATGGGTCGACAGTTCAAGGCCAAGGCAGACATCCTCTGTCCTGACCGAATCATTGACCTGAAGACCACGGGTAACATCGACGACTTCAAGTGGTCGGCACGCAAGTATGGTTACGACAGCCAATGCTACATCTACCAAAGCCTATTCGGCGTACCGCTGGTGTTCTTCGCCATCGACAAGAAGACGGGTAGGATGGGCATGTACGAACCGAGTGAAGACTTCGTCCTCCGTGGCAGGGACAAAGTCGAACGGGCCCTTGAGGTCCACGACAAGTTCTTCGGAGCTAATGCCACACACAACATTGAAACATTTTATATAACCCAAACACTATGAGTGAAGAGAAAGACAGGGTGTACCCACCCGCCATGAATTGGTCAGCCCCACGTGATGGAGCACCGGATTTTGTCAAGGGCAAAGTCGGCATCGTCGTCGAAGAGTTCGTCGAGTTCTTGAAAGCCAACGTCAAGCCCTCGGGTTGGATAAACTTCGAGATGAAGGAAAGCAAGGAGGGCAAGTACTACTGGGAGCTTGACCAGTGGGAGCCCAAGCAACAAGATGAAGAAGAGTTCTAATTACCCCTTACTCTGATGAACGGAGCGGGAGGGGGGCAACGGCCCCCCTCTTTTTTTTGTGACGCGGTGACAGATTTTTCTTTTCTCTTTAGAGAGAGAGAGAGTACTCTATCTTTCCCTTCTTCCTACATATACGAGAGGAAGAATCGACATTCGTGTCACACCCCCTGACTATCAATACAATAGCATTAAAATATCGACACCTAAATCGTCACAGACATGTCACAAATCGTCACAGTCTTCAAAAATATCAGGGAAACAGCGACTCCCTTCCATCGCTCAGTCAAGTTTGTGCTTGGCAGAATCAAGGATGGTTCCTCCAAGGACTTGGTCCAACGCATCCGCAAAGAGACAGACAAGGCCAACAGGAACGAGCTGAAGAAAGAGCTACCTGCGGTATGCTTCTCCGGTCAATTCAACAAGCGTTCTGACTCAGCTATACAGGAGCACAGCGGATTCATCTGCCTTGACTTCGATAGCTACGCCACGAAGAAAGAGATGAAGGCCGAGCGAGAACGACTGTCCAAAGACAGGTACGTCTACTCCGTCTTCACCTCCCCCTCTGGTCTCGGGCTTAAGGCATTGGTGCGTATACCTCAAGACCCTGACAATCATACCAATTACTTCAACGCGTTAGAGAAGCACTTCAACTCGGAGAACTTTGACAAGACCTGCAAGAACATCAGCCGCGTGTGCTACGAGAGCTACGACCCACTCATCTACGTCAACGAAGGCAGCGAGCTTTGGACAAGCATCGAAGACCCGGACTATGTAGAGGTTGAGGTCAAGCGTGACGCACCCACCATCCCCATCACCGACGACAACAAGGTGGTTGACATCCTTGTCAAGTGGTGGACCAAGAAGTACGGCATGGTAGACGGCGAGCGCAACGCCAACATCTACAAGCTGGCCATGGCATTCAATGACTTCGGCATCAACAAGAGCCTTGCTTCGCACATCCTCCGACAGTTCGAGCAGTCCGACTTCCCGGTGTCAGAGATTGAGCGCACCCTCGACTCAGCGTATAGCAACACCGCCAACCACGGCACTCGATACTATGAGGACAGCGACCGTATCAACAACATCAAGGGTCAGCTCAAGCGTGGTGTGTCAAAAAAAGAAGTCCGCTCCCAACTCAAGGGCGAGGTTGAGAGCGATGTAGTAGAGGCCGTCCTCGAGCGTGTGGAGAGAGAGAACGAGGAGCAAACGTTTTGGATGAAGAATGAGAAGGGCGTCATCAAGCTTGTGCCCTTGGACTTCAAGACCTTCCTCGAAGACAACGGGTTCTACAAGTACGCACCCGAGGGGAGCAAGAACTACGTCTTCGTCAAGGTCACCAACAACCTCATCGACCACACGAGTGAGAAAGAGATTAAGGATTTCATCCTTGGATACCTCATCGACCTTGAGGACAAGACCATCTACAACTTCTTCGCTGATGCCGTGCGCTACTTCCGCGAGGAGTTCCTTACCCTTCTCAGTACCATCGATGTGTACTTCATGGAGGACACCTCGACCACGGCGTACCTGTACTACCGCAACTGCGCGGTGCGGGTAACGACAAGCGGGGTGGAGACCATCGACTACCTCGACCTCGGTGGATACGTGTGGCAGGACCACATCATAGACCGCACGTTCACGTCACAGGACAGTAGCGACTGCGACTTCAAGACATTCATCGGTAACATCTGTGCCAACGACGAGGGTAGACGGGAGACCATGGAGTCTACCATAGGCTACATGATGCACGGCTATAAGAACCTAAGCTATTGCCCCGCCGTCATCCTCAACGACGAGGTCATCAGCGACAATCCCGAGGGCGGTACAGGCAAGGGCTTGTTCATGAACGCGCTCAGTCAGATGAAGAAGCTTGTGGTCATAGACGGCAAGGCGTTTGCTTTCGAGCGTAGCTTCCCGTATCAGCTCGTAAGTGCTGACACTCAGATACTTTGCTTCGATGACGTGAAGAAGAACTTTGACTTCGAGCGCCTATTCAGCGTAGTAACAGAGGGTTTGACACTGGAGAAGAAGAACAAGGACGCCATCAAGATTCCTTTCGAGCGGTCACCTAAGATTGGTATCACCACCAACTACGCCATCAAGGGTGCGGGCAATAGCTTCGCCCGACGCAAGTGGGAACTCGAGCTACATCAGTACTACAACAAAGGTCGTACGCCACTGATGGAATTCAAGAAGCACTTCTTTGCCGACTGGGATGAGGAGGACTGGGCTGTCTTCGACAACTACATGGTGTCGTGCATGGCCGGATACCTCAACACGGGCCTTGTCGAAAGCAAGTTCATCAACCTAGGCATCCGTCAGCTCAGTGCCGAGACAAGCCACGACTTCATCGAGTGGTGCGGCCTTGTTGGTGGTGAGGAAAACAAAACCATTGAGCCATACATCAAGCTGTACAAGAAGGACGTGTACCTAGACTTCATTCAAGAGTACCCTGACTATGGACCTACTGCCAAGCAGAGCATATCACGGACTAAGTTCTACAAGTGGCTCGTGTCATACTGCATGCACAAGTATGGCATAGCTCCGGAGGAAGGCCGGGATAGGTTGGGGCGGTGGTTGCGCATCCGCAACAAGCATGAGGGAGAACAGCAAAGCGAGATGACATGGAGCTAAGAAACTATCAGAAGAGCATCGTGGCTCGGGCCAAGCAAATCCTTGGCGTCAATCGCTTCGTGTACCTAGCTATGGAGGTGCGTACAGGCAAGACCTTAACGAGCCTATCCATCGCCGATGAGATGGGTGTAGACAAGGTCCTGTTCCTAACAAAGAAGAAGGCCATGGGCAGCATCAAGGAAGACAGCATGAAGCTGTGCCCCTCGTACGAGCTGTTCATCATGAACTACGAGAGCATACACAAGCTACCCGACTTGAAGTGGGACCTCATCATCTTGGACGAGGCGCATGGCCTCGGTGCTTTCCCCAAGCCTAGCAAGCGTGCTAAGCAGGTCAAGGCTTTGTCGCGTGGCGCCTACGTTATCTTGATGTCTGGAACCCCCACGCCCGAGTCGTACAGTCAGATGTACCATCAGGTGTATGGCATCCCGGGCAATCCATTCCGTGGATACAAGAACTTCTACAGGTTCTGCGACGACTACGTCGATGTCACCTCGCGCATGGTCAACTCCATTATGCTCAAGTTCTACAACAAGGGACTGCCTTCTATCCTTGAGGCAATGAAGCCATACACCATTAGCTTCAGCCAAAAGGAGGCAGGCTTTAAGAGTCAACTCAACGAGCACGTGTTGCGCGTACCGATGGAGCCACGAACGTATGCCATGTGCTCGGAGCTACGTAAGCACCGCGTTATAGAAGGTAAGAAAGAGGTTGTCCTAGCCGACACCCCGGTCAAGCTTATGGGTAAGCTGCATCAGATGTACTCGGGAACGGTGAAGTTTGAGAGCGGAGAGTACATGGTCTTCGACCACAGCAAAGCGCAGTTCATCTACGACAGGTTTTGCCGAGATAAGATTGCCATCTTCTACAAGTTTAAGGCTGAGCTACAGGCGTTGAAGGATGTGTATGGCGACGAGCTTACCACCGACCTGAACGAATTCTACGATGGAGACAAGACCATTGCGCTACAGATTGTCAGCGGTCGGGAGGGCATCAGCTTACGCCAAGCCTCGGCATTGGTTTACTACAACATCGACTTCTCCGCCACAAGCTATTGGCAATCACGAGATAGGATGACAACCAAGGAACGTACCGAGAGCGACATCTACTGGGTGTTCTCCGAGCGCGGTATCGAGACAAAGATTTACAGCACGGTGTCGAACAAGAAGGACTACACCCTAAAGCACTTTAAGGAATGGAGTACAACAACGACTTCAAATTCGACCTGAGTCGAGGCAAGATTGGAGAAGAGCACCTAGCCAAGATACTAGAGGACAAGACATTAGAGGTTAAGACCGACAGTTGGATTGCTAGGACACAGAACATAGCCGTCGAGTATGAGAGCCGAGGCAAGCCCTCCGGCATCGCTACTACCGAGGCTGACTACTGGGTCTTCGTTTTTGACGGACAGTACAATAAGGAGGTCATACTAATAATGGACACGGAGAGGTTGAAAAAAATAGCAAGAGGCTACCACTCCCGTGGCAGCATAAAGAAAATGGGTGACAACAACACCTCCGTTGCGGTCTTGATTCCTTTATGCGAGCTCATTTCAAAGGTCTAGATATTACCTTGTAGGTAGGATGACCGAGCAGAAGATACAGAGCCAACGCATAAAGCAATTAGAGGAGGAGGGCTACTATGTCATCAAGCTCATCAAGACCAACAAGAACGGTATCCCCGACCTTGTTGCTATCCCTCCCGACTGCGGAGTTCTTTTCTCGGAGGTCAAGCGACCCGAGGGAAAGCTCTCTCGCCTGCAAGAGTACCGCCTTAAAGAGTTAAAAGAACATGGAGTCCGAACAGAAGTATATCGAGGCTGAACAAGCCTACGAACTAGACGAGAAGTTTGTCGATGGCCTGATGGACTTGCCGTCCATTGACCGGGTGCGAATCGTCCGTCAACTCAACGCTGCTGTAGACTCCTTTACATTCGATGAAGAGAATACACAGATTGCTTCCGGTCGATTAGACGGGGAGATGTACTACGAAATAGAATACTACAAAGATGAGGACATGGTTATCCTCCTCGACTTCTCGGTCATAGACCTTGACGATTACCTCGACTACATGAACGAGGGCAAAAATTTACTACAATGATTCCCCACCACCCCGAACAAATCCGTCGCCTTGCCGACATCTGCTTTATCATCTTCAACGGAGACGTCTATGCCCGTACTCGCAAGAGAAAGGTTGTCGACGCACGCATGTGTTTCGCTATCCTGCTGAAGGAACAGGGCTTAGGACCTAGCGATATTGGAAACATCCTTGGCCGTGACCACAGTACCGTCATCCACTACTTCAACAGGGGTGAGGCGCTCATGCAATCCGACAAGGCGTTCCGAAAGAACATGGTTATGGCCCGTGAAGATTACGCTGGTCACGACCCTGTGTATTACTACTCTTCTCCCGAACTTCGCAAGAAGTATATGGAGCTACGCGCAGACTTAGAGGAGGCCAAGGACGAGCTGAAGAAGCTACGCAAGAACGCGCATTACGACCGCCGCATCCAACCCATCATCAACGTCATCCGTGAGCGCACCAAGCGTGGCTTTGAGGACGATGCATTGCAAAGAATCAACAGGGTATACAACGGGTTATGAAGTGTCCAGAGTGCCGAAGGAACTTGATGTGGACCGGGGACCACGACTCTGATGAAGAGCGTGTCCCCGGCCTCAAGGTCTCTTGGCGCTGCGTCAATGAGGACTGCGAGGTCCGCACCATCGACGTGCATTGGTTAATCTAAGTCCTTGTATATCTCTTTGATGTACAGTCTACGCAGGTCCTTGTAGATAGGGACGTATCCGAACATGCCAGCCAGCTCAAGGTAAAGTCGGTTGAACTCTGCCTCTCTTCGGTCCTGAGCTGAACCAGTTTTCTTTTCCCCCTCTCTTACCAGTTTGTATCCCAACCCTCCAGTTCTAAGTGGCGCTCCGTATGGACCAGAAAGCCCAATTGAAGCATCAAACAGCTCCTTGTTGGGCATTGCTCTCTTGTCACCGCCCATTCTTATTAGCGGGTCTAAGATTGCGTCTCCGTAAGGGTCATAATCTCCGGGATATAAGAAGTCCTCGTTCAAATACTCTACGGCTATTCCTTTTAACCCCCTACCAACTTGGCCTGATGTACGACCAATAACCATAGATGCAACAGCAGAGGCGAAGGCGTTGCCTAAGGAACCACCAATATCGTCGTCGTCGTCATCACCTAGGCCAAGGGACTTATCTAGCTCTCGACGCAGGATGTCTACGATGAATGAATAGAGAACCATACGCGCTGTTGTTGCCATAATTAATCGGCGCCCTTCACCACGACTGATGGTTCCGTTACCTATAGCTGCCTGTATGGCTGTCCTCGCTGTAGCATACTCGAAGATGAGGAACCTCGTCATGTAAGAGTTGGCCACCGCAAACCACTTCTTTGATAAAGAGTCGTCGGGCCTTACGGTACCACGCAATATTCCGAGGAAGACATTGTCGGTAGCTCCGGTACGTACCGACGCATCGTCAGCAGCATCAGTAGCATCCTTGATGGCTTGCTCGTACCTATTCATATACGACTCGTCGTTCTCTGCCAGCTTAGTAAAGTCGACATCCTCTCCCGTCTGCTCCTTGAACTTCTGAGAGAAGACACCAAACCATACCGGTTGTGTAACCATCTTATCCGGCGTGGTAATCATCCAGTCGGCAAGCTGTGAGGTGAGTTTAGAATCTTGAAGGCGCTTTCCTGTCTGCGCGTAAATCTGCTTTAGGTTGTTCATCACCTCTCCGGTTACCCGACTCTGGTCAGGGCCGAGCGAGGTACGCAAGGAGTCCACCATGCGTGAGCTGATGGTGTCGGGCTTAGGGAACAGGCGCGTTGTCTGTACGCTGTTTACGTTACGTAGGACGTCTACTCCACTGTAGTCCTTCATGCCCTTGACGTCACGCATTACCCGAACGCCTTCTACAAAACCACCGGGGTTGGCAAACCCTACAAAAGCGAGGTTAGATAAGAGCTCAGCAATAAACCTTGGCCCATCGGCCAAAGCCATACGGTACGATTGCCTCTTTACGAATTCGAGAGCTTTATCTACAGCAGTATTGATGGTGTAAGACTGCATCAACACATCTGTGATAGCAGTATTGATGGCCCCATCGCTACCTGCTATGGCGTCTTTCAGGCTGCGCTCCTGCTCGTTGTCAAACTTCACCTTATTCAGGTCGTTGGCCATCCTCCCCGCAGTACGCACGGGGTCAGTCATGTAGTAGTCGGTAAGGATAAACTTCGCGCCACGGTTAGCAGAGGCGAACGGGTCGAAGTTGACAGGGGCTATAGAGCCTGTACGAATCTCCAAGTTCTTCGCCCGCGTCGAGGGACGCATGTTGGTATTGACTTGCTCAATCAATCCCTGCATTCCACTCATGCCTGCCCTCTGCTTATCGTTGAGCACGATGCGGTGAAAGTACTGAGAGAACGGGCGGAACGGAACACCACGGAGGACGCCGGCCACATACTGCGCTTTAGGAGTAAGCTCGTCGTTGATGGCTCGAATCTCTTTGGCTACAGATTTCTCCTCCGGAGATAGGGCCGCCTCAATTTCGTCTGCCGTCTTACCCCTGACGTCTTTGTCAAGGATATCCTGAAGCATCTGTGTGGTAGCTCCAGTATAGTATGCGTTGCCTACTCCCGAGCCATCGATTGTGGCTTGCAGCAAGTCTTCGGCAGAGAAGACGCCATCGACACCGATGTTGTTTTCGTACTCCCGCTGCATCATATAGGCTCCTACGAGGAACTTAGACCTCGTTACAGCGTTGGGGTTGCGCTTGTGCTTATCTACCAGCTTGGCTTGTACCGCATCGAGGCGCTCTTGGATAGTAATCATCTCAGCGTTGTACTGAGAGTACGCCTTAGCCAGTGGCTTGAACACTGCGTCGTAGACCCTATTGCTCTTGAAGTTCCCAAGAACTTGGTCTATGTATCTGAGTGGGTTACGCTTGATGAGCTCAAGGGTAGAGTTGGGACCACCAAATACTCCAGCCACCTTAGCATAATCCAGCTTCCTCTTCGGGATGTCAGCTTCCCTGATGGCCTGCTCTACCTCTCGGGCTCGCTGCTCGGCCTCCATCTTCTCTACTAGAACCTGTGCGTTGTGAGACAGGAACCCGTTCTCGATGTTGGACGCTACGCGCAGTACGTTCTTCAGCTCGGCATTGCTGAGCTTATTGACAGCCTCGGTACGGATAAGCCTATCGAAACGCTTGGCTAGTGCCCGCTCCTCTCGGGTAGGAAGCACCCGACCCAGCTTAGGCAACGCCTCTATAGCGGTTAGGAGCATCACCTTCTCCTTTTCTCTATCCAGCTCCTTCTGTTCTTCCGTCTTCCCCTCCTCCGTTTCGTCAAGCTCTTTGATATACTTGAGTAGGATGTCGGCTTCTTCTGAACTAAGCTCTCCGTCAGCAACCATAGCCTTGATGGTAGACTTGTACCCTTTCTTTTTATTCGGGTAGTTGACGTATCGCGCAAGCAACTCCTCCTTTAGGGACAGCTCCTCATCGACGGCGTTCATTACCCGAGCTACCACGTCGCCAACCATATTGACATCCTCTAGGTCGAGCTCTGCCTTGCGCTCACCCAGCATCTCCACTAGCTTTACGTAATCCTCGAACGCCACATCGGGAATCATGCCAGCGTCCATAGCTAACAAGGTGCGCAGCATAGGCATGAAGTCCTTGGGTATACCCAGCTTCTTCTCTGCGTTAGAGAAAGCCCTCTTGCGGAGCTTATTCATGCGGGCCACCTCAGCGGTGTAGTCAGCGTCACTGAATACTCGGGCAGCGAAGTTGACGAAGTTCTCTACCTGAACGGGATTGAGAGGGTCCGTCTTAGACAGCTTTTTAATAATCTGTAGCGCCTGCTTCTTGGTTAGCACACCCGCCGATTCCAGCTTGGATATATCCTTTCCAATCTCACGCATAGCCTGACGCATAGCGACAGCGGTAAGGCGTGAGCTCTCAGCCATCTTCCTGAGCTGATAGTTTAGGTCTGCTTTATCGATGGTGGGTATACCGTCTCTGATGCCGAGCTTGATAACCGAAGGAGCAGCCTTGATTCGGCGCCCCATCTGTTTACGCACGGCACGAACCATAGCCTCGCGCCCCACATCGGAGGCGTTCTTGTAGAACTTGGTGCCTTGTAGGTATGCCAGTACGTCCTTTTCGATACGGTCGTTTACGGCACGGGTACGCGCCCCTTTGTTATCGATGGCTTGGATATCCTTATCGCCACGAGCCCGCTCTCTCGTTCGCTGGATGATGGCTTGAATCTCCTTGTTGACACGGCCAAGCTGCTCTTCGTACTTGTCGATAGCCTGCTGTGCATTGGGACGCAAGGACAGGATAGTCTTATTGGAATACCCCCTCTCTTTAGCGAAGCGAACTACAGCCGCTGTCGATAGCCCCTCGGCAGCATCAGATAGTGCCTCTCTTTGCTCACGAGCAGACAGGTTGCTCGGGGTAATCATCTCCTCCGGGAAGTCGAGGTATTCGCCTGTGTATTCCTGAAGCTCTTCGCTACGCAGGTCTTCGGCTTCGGCTTTGATTGCTCTCTCCTCTGCTACCTCCCGCTCTACCGCCGCTACATCGGCACGCTCGGCACGCTCGTCGGCACGGTCTTTCGCGATGAGCTTCTTGGGGTCGACCTTACGTCCCGTAGCGGGGTTGACGATATGGACGTCGTCCATACGGGTACCAAATTGCTTGACACCAAAGCCATAACGCTTGAGGTTCCGACGCAGCTCGGCGGCTAGGCTCGACTCCCGCAAGCTTCCGTTGGGCCTGAAGTCATACCGCTCCACCACATCAGCCACCCGCTGCTCACGGGCTTTGGGAGCCTTAGCTTCGGCGAGCGCGTCCTTTGCTGCCTGCAAATTTTCCTCTAGTAAGGACCTAACACCAGCAGTGTCAGTACTCTTAGTAGCCCTGCGGGTTCCGTTGGCAGAGGAAAGAGCGTCTCGGCTAGTCCCTTCCCTCAAGTTTGTCGTACCATAACCCGTTTCATAACCGGAATTTGTATTGGCGATGTATATTTTTCTGGAGCCGAAGGTGTCGTCAGACTCCACATCGACACCATAGAACCGAGGGTCTTTGCCCGCATTGACAGCAGCAACCAACTGCCTCCAACTCTTATACTTCGGGTACTTGGTGTTGTCCGGCTCGTCACGGTTGTAAAAGTCAAGGTCCTCCTGAGCTTGACGCAACTCCTCCTCAAGGAGCTGAACCTTTTCACTAACAACGGCAGGCGCCTTGTCCCGCTTAGCCTTGGCCTCAGCGATAGACATGGTACCGAGGTCGGCCCTGTATTCCTTGAGCGCATTGCGCCTAGCCTTAGACTTTGTGTCGGTCTTCCCCTTCAGCTTAGCCAGCTCGGCATCGGTCTTGCGAACCTCATCTTTCTTGGCCCGCCCCTCAGCTTCCAAAGACTCAGCCTTTGTCCGTCTCTCCGCCTCCTCTACCGTGATGCCGTCAAGGGCAGCACGCTTCTCCGCTTCCGATACCGTGGGCTTTTCCTCTGGTGTGGGCGTCTCCTCAACGGCACCCTCCTCCGCTGCCTTCTTAGCCCGCTCGGCTGCGTCCTTGAGCTCAGCCTGCTCGGCCTCCTTCGCCTCGGCTGCACGCTTCTCTGCCTCAATCTTCTCCAGCACGGAGTTCTGCATCACCGCCTGCTCGGCATCAGTTAACCCAAGCTCGGATGACAAATTCACCACCTTGTTTACTCGGCGTGTGGATGTAGAACTCTGACCCCGCGTGATGTTCTCAAAGTCTAGAGCATCCATATACTCCAAGTAGCTACGCACCGCAGCCTCCAACTTCCCGAACGCCTCGACGCCAACCTTTGTGCGGATGGTAGCGACGGTGGGCTGCTCCTCTACGGCGGGCTCGGCCTCCGTCTTGGTCTCCTCCTCCGGCGTTACTTCTTGCTCCGTCTCTACGGTAGGCTTCTCCTCTACCGCAGTCTTCTTCTTCTCTAGCTCTGCCTTCTCGGCCTTGAGCTTGTCGCGCTTTGCTTTGGTCTCCTCCTCGATTACCTCCAGTGCGACCTTGAGCTCCTCGCCCTCAAACTCTTTCTTAGCCTTACTGATGGCCTTAGCACGCTCCTTGGTGATGGCCTTACCCTCGTCCTTAATCTGAGCAAGACGCTCGGTCTTCTTGACCTCAGCACGCTGCGTCTCGGCCTTAGCCTTGACCCTCTCTACCGCTGAGTCTACCTTCTCTTGAACTCCATCACGAGCCTTCTCCAATACCTCAAGCTGACCGTCGAGTTTAGCCTCAAGCTTTGTCAACGCCTCGGCCTTGTCATCAGCAGACATACGCTTAGACTTCTTGACATCACGAATCTTCTTGACCGTAGCGCCAACCTGCTTTGCACTGATGGTCTTCTTGACCGAAGCCAAAAGCTTACTTGCCGCCTCATCCTCCACCTCATCAAGCAAACTAGATAGCTCACCAAGAACGGTGCCGACAGCCTCACTAGCGCCAGCCAGTTTCTCCTGAGCAGCAGCAATACGGGTATCAATCTCAGTATCTGCTTCGACCTCAGCTACCCTATCCTCAGAAACCTTGAGGCCACCAACCTCTTCAGCAGTAATCTCCTCTCCAGCCTCCATCTTCTCAGCCAGAGTATTGAATAGGTCGAGCACGTTCTGGTCGCCCTCGCTCCACCCGCTCTCCAGCTTGATGCCCGTAACACGCTCAATCAAAGCCTTGATGACAGCCTTAACCTTGCTTTGCTCAGGAGCCGTGAGCTCCCCGTATCCATTGGAGATGTAACCAAAGATTTCAGACAGAGCTTCCTCGTCAATCTCAGCCTCGTTGTATGCCGCCAAGAACTGGTCGATGCGATTTGCCAAAGCAGAGTCGCCAGCTACAGCCTTACGCACAGTAGCCATCAAAGCCTTGGCCTGAGCCTGAGTTTCTGATTCAGAAAGGTTTTCCAAGAACATGGCATGGAAAGCCTCGTGAGCTACGGTACGGCTGTTGGCAGTCTCAAGGTTGATGTGAATGGTCTTGTCGATGACGTTGCCTTGCTCATCGACCTCCCTCAAATACACGCCCTTACCAGTCTTATTGGTTGCCTTCTGATACTGGTCGGTGGTTTCGTAAAGCTTGACCTTCAATCCAGATACAGACTCAGCCAAAGAGACAGCACGCCTCTTGGCCTGCTCAACAATCCTCTGCTGCTTTTTACCGAGCGTAGTTCCTTGCTTGCGCTCTGCCGTTACATTCTCTGCTACCTGCTCCGTAACGTCAGGTGTACCCTCGGCCTCTAACCTTTCGGCGAGCTCTTCCGCCTCCTCATCAACGACCGCTTCTTCCTCTTCGGCAACGACTTCTTCTTCGGTGTCTCCGACTCCCACTTCCTCGCCATCTGCGGGTTGTTCGCCCACATCCACTTCCTCTGTGCTTGACTCTTGAACGGCATCTTCTCTTCCGATTTCGGCCATAGCATCCCGGAAGAGCTCGGCTTGTTTGGCTTCAATTTCTTTCTCCGTAGGGTTGATGATGTCGTCATCCTTCAACGCATCGACAGCTTCCCTACGCGTAACGCGCACCTCCTTAGAGATGGTGTTCCCCTTCTCATCAGTCTCTTCCTCAAAGAAGTATGAGTCCCCGTCAAGCGTGGCATCAATCTCTCGCTGTATGCGCTCGGCCTTCTTTTTGCCCGATGTAGTCTCGTTACCCTTGAGCTTACGCTTCTCTAACTCAAGGTCGGTTAGGGTCTGCACCTTAGCATCGTCGGTGATACCAGATTCACGGAGCTGCTTGCCAATGATTTGGCGCTCCCTAGCCGTATTCCGCTTGTCGTTGGCCAGACCAGCTAAGACCTTATCGTTCTTGATTTCGATGGTAGCCCCGGCTACGTCAGCTTCATCAGCTTCCCGAATGAACCGCGCCAGCTCCCCACCCCCGACAGCCTCGCCGTTGAGGGTGTACTTAGGCGCACGGACAAGGCCCTCTGCAACACCGATAACAGCGCCCGGACCAGCGGCGGCGCTCTCGAGAACGAGCTCAAGAGGAGTCATCTCCTGCCGTCCCGCTACCCTTCCTATCGCCTCACCGACACCTTCGAGCGGAACGCCCACCGCGCCTGCTGCGAGGATGCCCTTCATCTTACTGCCCGTCCTACCTACAACACGGCGCGTAACACCAGAGGCCACGTTCTTGGTGACCATATTGAAAAATCCCATGGCAACACCACGGCCAGCAGACCTATTGCGCAATCGAGACATAGCTTCGCTATCGCTGAGCACCTCCCGCAAGGACTCGTTGGACATATCCACCTCGTTGATGTCGACGCCCTGCTTCTCAGCCAGCTCCTCCATCATAAACTCAGCAAAAGAAAGGCCAGTCTCAAGCGTGGTAGCGGCACCGCCGGCTGCACCAGTAAGGAACGAAGCGGGTACAGTAAACAACTCCTCGGGCAATGCCACTTGAGGGCCAAGCTGGCCATAAAGTAAAGCACCGCCCGCACCCAGTCCCCCTGCGGCAAGCGCACCTTCAGCGACCTCTTTGTTAGCCATCATAGCAACCGAAGACACAACCAACTCAGGTAGGAGCTGCGGCCTCTTCGCCGTCTCCGATAGCGCCACAAGCATCTTTCCGGCATACGAAAGCCCCTCGCTCTTCTTATCGACTATCCTGCCTAGCTCCTGCATCTCATCAGATGGTCCAGCCTCAGCAGAAGCCGCCAAAGCCCTGCGGAAATCCTCTAGCTCCTCATCAGTAACGTTGTTGCCGTTGATAGCTAGGTTGAGGTTCTCACGGATGGTTGCGCCCTGAGCCAACCCTTGGTCTTTAGCCCTGACGCTAAGGTCTGAAGTCCAGTTCGTAATGCTACCCCTACCAAACGTGCGCTCCAATGCCGTGAGTTTTTCTTTCGGCTTAGACAGGCGCTCAAGGTTGGCATAGCTCTCCCGAGCTAGGTCTTCGGAATCAGCACTTTCACGGACTAGCTTTTGTGCTCGAGCAAGAAGCATATCCTGTTGCTCGATAAGTTTATTGTACCCTTCCACATCGTCCTTAGGTAGGGCCTTCCTCTTAGCGGCGTTAGCTTCAAACTCTGCTATGAGTTCGGCCTCCTCAGCCTTGTATTCTCCATAGATAGCCTCGGCCTCTTTGAAGGCCTCCTCGGCATCGACAAGCTCGCTCGTGTCTTTATTGTCTGTAAGGAACTTGCGCAGGCTCTTGGCTTCCTCACCCTCGTCAACACCGAAGTTGTACCACGCAGGGTCGAGGTCCACATCCATGGTCTCGCCGTTACGAGCAGTGACCTTAATGGCATCGCCAATGCCCGTGGATTCAAAGTCGAAACCAAAATCTTTGAACTCAGCCGAAAGCTCTCTCGCAACCTGACCTTCATCACCACGGTCGACGAGGCTGGCGTCAACAAACTCAATGGACTTGTCGAACTCGACGTCACCAGTACTCAAATCAAGGGCAGGCTCGGGAGCACCGGGCATATCTACTGCTGTAGACTGCCCAACAGGCATGTCGTCAACCTGCTCCTCTACCACTTCCTCACCGAATACTCGGGTCGGAGTTTCGTCAAGCTGCTCTATCGGCTCAGGCGGAGCTTGAACGCTAACAGACTCTGATACAGCGACTTCAGGCTGGAGAGACTCCAATAAACCATCGTCCGATACGGATTCCGTAGCGTCTTTTTTTTTAATCTGTTCCCCGTATTCAGGGTATTTCTCAAGGATTTTAGACACCAACTCTTGGTCCTCCATATCAGAGTATGAGGGGTACTTATCCTTAATACGAGCTGCGAACTCTGCTACCGAATACTGTGGTTGCGTCATGGAAATAATCCTAATGGGTCGTCATTAACAGGAGCCTCCTCCGTTACCTCTTCCGTGAAGATAGAACTGATTACCTCGGGGGTGTTGTATGCCTTGGCCTCCTCGGGCAACAATGCCAGTAGCTCATCGGCGGTGATGAACCTGTTTTTAGCCAACATATCTACCACGCTCATTAAGGCATTCATAGATGCGTCGGTGTTAGGAATAATAATCGGCTTGTCCATCCTTCCCTCGGCAAATAACTGAACGCCGGGAGCATCAATAGTACCTTCATACGAACCCTCACCTCTTGCAGCCTCAATTTTTCTCTC
>Ga0255385_10017_pt1 | contig 16308 bp, 13 predicted proteins | sample ANMaggSeSYBR01G3_FD_182103 | JGI IMG/M metagenome (GOLD analysis project Ga0255385, IMG submission 182103) | Sediment cell enrichment communities from methane seep in Santa Monica Basin, California, United Staets - ANME aggregate JGI... | ecosystem: Environmental > Aquatic > Marine > Cold seeps >...
GTTGATTTCCTATGGGATGGCTGTGATAAATTTCATAAAGTTGACTCCTTACAATTTCAGGATTAAAAATAACGAGTAATTACAGAAATTACCAGCCAATCATACATCAAAAATAATATCTTACCCGCAATTCTATTCTGTAATCATTCAGTTTTTCTCCGAACTCGGTATATGAGTCCCCGGTAAGAAAGGTTGTTTTCAGTCGAAGGTCCAGATTTTTGACGCCGGTGTACGATAATTCGGGGCCAACGGAAAAGCTTTTGTCATCGATGTTATATATTCCCGTCAGTGAGGGCGTGAAATATAATATATCAAACGGCTCTTTCTGACTGGCGCGTAAATAGAGATAGTCTCTCATGGGATTTTTTCTGTTGTAGCTTCCCCCGGCTACGTTCGATGCTTTTTTTAAAAGAGAATCGTCGCCTGAAATAAGATACGTATCGTAACCGGTGTCTATGAACGAGAAGTAGTCTGTCATTTCGCTCCGGGCAAGGCCTGTCGCATCATGAAAATACTCGAAGATATATGTCGTGTCCGATCCGGTCAGGTATCGCAGGCCAAGCAGGCAGCTTGTTGCATCATACTTTTTATCGAAGACTGTCCCGTTACTATCGATAAAACTTTTCTTGTGGTCATCGATGAACGCAAGCTCTCCGTGTATCTCAAAATTAGAGGTGATGTTCCTGGAAAAATCCATCCCGTATCGGTTTGTCTTGCTTCCGCCCGTAAGAAAAACAAAGTCAATATCCGTGTCATAAAGCAGAAAATACATTTTTCCCGCAACATTCAAGCGGTTAACTTTTCCGAAATCGTCATTCAGATGGTCATAAACAGGCATCAAAACCGGTGTGAAAGAGAATGTTTTTAACCGGCCGTCAAAACTCTTAATGTAATCCGCGGACACCACTACAAAGCCTTCACGGGCAAGTTCGGGGTCGTCGGGGTCTTTGGGTCTGTCCAAAAACGCCATAGGGTTCCAGGCGTATCCTTTGCCCCATTTTAATGTTTTTTTGCCTATATTAAAATTAAACGCTGACGACGGCCTTAATGACATATAGCCTTCGTAAAGTGTCGTTTCTTCCGAGCATCCAAGATAGGATTTTTTAAGATCTGTGTTGACTATCGCGTGAAATTCCGTAGTTCCCCTCTTATAGCTGCCGTCTAATAACGCCTTGAAATTATACTCTTCGCGGATATTTTCTTTACCGCGGTCATACAATCTGAGCTTGTGTAACGCGGAATTATTATCCAACCCGAAAAGAACGGGACGAAATTCAACATATCCCCCGATATGCAAGGGCTTTTCTTCTATTTCCGACAGATCAAAGGAATAATCTTCATCGGCCAAAGCCGTTCCATAAGAAAGTGCTAATATACCGATCCCAATTAAAATTTCGCGATATGCCATTATATAACTATTTTACAGATAGTACTTTATACTCGGCCCTGCCGGGGAAAATACCCGATGGGTACAAAATTGCGAGTGCCGTCAATAATCTCATTATCTTAATGATTCCAGATTCGGCATAAACGTAAGTGTAAAGACCTCATCTTTAAATGTTCTTTTTTTGATCTTTGCGAATATCATCACAGATTTATAACCTTTATATAAAGGGCTGTCCGTCTCAATAACCGACGGCCTTACTATTTTGTCACCAAAGTCTTCGGTTTTTTTGTAATAGATTGTTTTTATGAGCATAGAAGCTTCGGTGAGACACTCGATCCTGACAGGCAGAATCGTGTCTTTATCCACCCACATTTTCAATTTATCATAAGCCACCGCTTTTGTTTTTGCCCTAAGATGCAAAATATACTTATCGCTCAACTCCTTCTTATCGCTCGACTTCTCCTTATCGCCCGGCTCTTCCATTTTCTCGACAAAATATTCCGCCGCGTAATCAAGTCGCAATATGTCGGAGTTATTGAAAACACCTCCGACCACCGACTGAAGACTTGTTATGCGAATGGGTTTGCCAACATTAGGAATGTAAAGCCACATGTTTTCGTCAAGCCTTAAGGTGCTTCTGCCTTTTTCGCTTGCGGGCGAAAGAAACATCGCCGCGACTTTATCCTTCCCCTTCTTAACGGTAAAAAGCACATACTCCCTTTTTTTACCATTAGGCTCGATGTTTATCAGTTTCTTATACGACTCATAGGAATCCGGATTGAGATTCCTGTCCAGCTTTACTAAAATCCGATTGCCGGGACTCAAAACTTTCCTGACGGCATCAATAACAGTGCCATTAAGCTGGAAATAATCCGTATTATTACTCCTCATTGCCGTAATCATTTTGTCGCCAAAGGTTTCGGCAATTATTACAGTTACGCCTTTATCGGCAAGAAAAACCGCCGTCTGCGGCCCTGCTCCACTTTGTACATCTTTGTAAGGGTTGCCGACGACCTCTGTCAGTTCGCCCGTTCCACCGAATATAAGATAATAGGGGCAACGGTCCGCTTTGCTGCCTATCATAGCCGACTTAGCGTCTTTACCGTTCGAGGCGACCGCGATTTTCGGCGTGTCTTCCCGATCAGCGTAAGACATAATCGGCGACAGAGACAGAACGACCAAAATTGAGAAAAATGCCTTCTTCATTTATAAGTTACCTCCTATACATGTCTCAGCGCATCAATCGGGTTCATTCTCGATGCTTTATAGGCCGGCGAAAGACTTGCTATCACTGAAATGATTATTACAATTATTGAAATCACGAGAATGTCCTGTAAATTTATACTCGGAGAAAGCAAAAGCCCTTTTTGTCTGCCGAAATTAAATGTGATTTTGGCAACATTAAGCACAAAGATAACCGCAACCCCCAAAACACCTCCAACTACCGCACCAAAGAAACCCAGAGAGAAGCCCTCTATCAAAAACATTGCCACTATTTTACCCGGCGGTGTGCCTATGGCGGCAATAGTACCGATTTCTCTTATCCGTTCGTACACCGCCGTAACCATAACATTCATTATGCTTATAAGTACGATGGCTATAAGCATCAGCTTTATAAAGAAAGTCATAATGTCTATCATCTTCGCGACATTATAGAATGGAGAAAGCTTTTCCCATGTGTGCACCTCAAATGCCGGCTTGCCTTGCTTGTTTAGTTCGCTCGATAGCGTACCCTTTAGTCTGCCGAACACGCTGTGGAGTTTGCCGAAATCCTTCAGCCTTACGGCAATTTCGCTTATCGCCATCGTATCCATTCTCAGGACTTCCGCAGCATCGTCTATGTGGACATATCCATCTCTGCCTCCGGGACCCGTAACACTTTCAAGTATTCCCCCGACCCGGAACTGTTTGCCGTTAACAGAGCCGTCCCTGTTAGTTGCAATGATAACAACCGTATCGCCAACCTTGACCTTCATCCCCTTTGCAAGAAGCTCAGGCACGAGGATTTCCCCTGTTCGTATGGTTTTTTCCCCTTCTATTACCCTCGAGGAAAACAGCGGGGCAGCCTTGATTTCTTTTTCGGGATAAACGCCGTTGAGTCTTACATTGGTTGTTTCAACAAAGTTACTGAACATTCCGCCAAACTTGATTCTTGGTGAATATGCCTCTATTTCGGGAATCTCATTTATTGCCTTCTCGACCTTTTCGAAGGCCTTTGGGCCCATGTTTAATGTAAGGGGCAGACTGTCTATGGACGCCACATAACCCTTTTTGTGTATCTGAATATGACCGAGAAATGAGTCCGTTATCTGACCAGTCATCATATTCTTAAATGATCCTGATACCGAAATAAACACCAGTACAAACACAACTCCCACGGCAACCAGCGAAGCTGTAAGCAGTGTTCTTCTTTTGTATCTCATCAGATTTCTTACTGCGATCTTAAATATGTTTAACATGGTATTTCAATTCCTTCTGTCGGTCAGTTCTCCGTCTTCCAGCGAATATATAATTTCAGCCTCGCCGACGATTTTCTGGTCATGGGTCGAAAAGATAAATGTTGTGCCAAGCTCATTCTTCATCTTCTTCATGATATCGATGACCATATATGCTGTTTTATGATCGAGATTGGCTGTCGGCTCATCCGCTAAAACAAGCTTTGGATTTGTAACCAAAGCCCTTGCCACTGCCACCCTCTGCTTTTGGCCGCCTGATATCTGGTCGGGATATTTGTCCTTCTTTTCAGCCATTCCCACTGCTTCAAGGAGTGTGAGAATTCGTTTTTTTCTTTCAAGTACAGGGGTGTTTTGTACCATAAGAAGCGGGTAACCCACATTCTCATACACCGTGAGCACAGGAATAAGATTGAAATCCTGGAATATGAAGCCGATTTTCCTGCCCCTGAAAGCCGCGGCCGTCCGCGTATTAAGACCCGATACATCTGTCCCGTCCACCGTCAAGGTGCCTGAAGTCGGCTTATCAAGACAACCGATGAGGTTCAGGAGGGTCGTCTTGCCGCTGCCGGACGGACCAATGAAAGAAATAAAAGAGGCCGGTTCAATTTCAAATTCCAGACTTCTTAATGCCTCGACCTTCAGCTCTGCCGTCGCATAAGTCTTTGATAAATTCTTTGCTGTTATCAGGCTCACATGCTTACCCCTTCAAAATTGTAGGTGTTTCAGCTATTTATCTTTTTTCTTCGATCACTACGGCCTTATGACCACTTTCAATATACTTTGAACATATCAAACTTTTAAACGTATCAAACAAAGAAAACTTGCAATATTTTTTTAAAAAAATTGACGCCGGCGTCAAAAGTACTTTGTCCCCTCGATTTTGGAGCGTTGGCAGTGCTGCCGCACGGGCAAATAGTTGGTTTTTGTAGCATTTTCGGACTTTTGGCGGTTGCACCTTAAATAAATAATCGCAGAAATGTAAGTTGTATGCCGTTTAAATTATCTGTCGGTGTTTTCCTGATTTTTACTTGACCAAAACCGATAGATAAGCTAATCTGCCGTTCCGGCTTTATTTGTCCTAAGTGTAGATTATAAGGATGGTTAGGGCATACAAACAGAGGAAAACGAGTCGTAATGGAAACGAAAAAAGTCAAAATAGCCGTTATAGGGTTCGGCGTCGTCGGTAGCGGTGTGGCAAAAATTCTGCAGAAAAACGCGGAAGAGATCACCCATAAAACCGGCCTGCAACTAAAATTGGCCCATGTAGTGGATATGGACCTGGTGCGTCCGCGACCGGTAACACTGCCGGAAGGGATACTACATAACGATCTGGAGAAGGTACTGTCCGACGATGAGGTGAGCATCGCGGTCGAACTGGTGGGCGGCACGGAAATAGCGGCTGAGATACAAAAAAAACTGCTGGCAGCCGGCAAGGACGTGGTAACAGCAAACAAAGCACTGCTGGCCGAGCGAGGCGAGGAAATCTTCGAGACGGCTCGACAATATAACCGTTGTGTGTCCTTCGAGGCCAGTTGCTGCGGCGGTATTCCGGTAGTCAGCGCAATTCGCACGGGACTGACGGCAAATCGTATCAGTACGATGTACGGTATCGTCAACGGTACCTGTAATTATATCCTCAGCGAAATGACTGAGTCCGGCAAAGAATACGAGGTGGCTCTGAAAGAGGCCCAGGCAGCCGGCTTCGCTGAGGCCGACCCTACCCTGGACGTCAACGGCTCCGACAGCGCCCATAAACTGGCGATCCTTGGTCTGTTGGCTTACGGACAAAAAATCAACTACCCGGACATCAGCACCAATGGAATTGAAAATATACAACTGACGGATATTCATTACGGCAAAGAAATGGGTTATGCGATGAAGCTGTTGGCAATCGCCGAACAGACCGACGCCGGTCTGTCCCTGCGGGTTCATCCTTCATTTATCAACGGGCACGAGCCACTGGCCCAGGCGTCAGGACCGTTCAACGCTGTCAGTATCTTCGGCGACGCGGTCGGACACACTTCCTATTACGGCCGAGGCGCAGGGATGATGCCCACCGCAAGTGCCGTGGTAGCCGATATTATCGACGTAGCCAGGGGCAATGCCCAACGTGTTTTCGACGCCACGCCGGCTCTGGGGTATATAACCGAGCCGACCGTGATATGTCAGCCGGAAGAAATTGTCAGCCGATTTTATTTGCGGCTTACAGTAGTAGATCAGCCCGGTGTGTTTGCGCAGATCGCGAATGTCCTCGGCGAAAGGAAAATCAGTATCTCGGCCTGCCTTCAACATGAAAGCAAAAGTGATGATCGTGTGCCTGTGGTTATTATGACTCACTTGGCCCGACAGGGCGATATGAACAAGGCATTGGAAGATATGGACAAATTAGACATAGTAAAAGAAGAAACAATATGTATTCATATCGTAACACCGCCGAAAGATGGATAAGATAAAACAGATAATATGAAATACGCAATAGTGTTAATGGATGGTGCGGCGGATGAGCCGTTAGCGGAACTGGACGGTAAAACAGTTCTGGAAAAGGCGCATATTCCACATACCGACTGGATAAGCAGCCACGGTCAACAGGGCTTGGTACGTACTGTGCCGGATGGTTTCTCTCCCGGCAGCGACGTAGCGATGATGAGCGTATTAGGATATGATCCGAAGGTGGATTACACCGGCAGGGCGCCTCTCGAGGCAGCGGCCCAGAATATACAAACCGGGCCGAATGACTGGGTGTTCCGATGTAATCTGGTAACAGTGGCCGATGGGATAATGGAGGATTATTCGGCCGGCCATATAGAAACCGTCCAGGCGGCCCAGTTGATCAATGAGATCGACAAACAACTTGGCAACGAAAATATTACCTTTTATCCCGGTGTCAGCTATCGGCATCTGATGGTACACATAGGCGACGCGTTCGAGGGAAAACTGTCCGCGCCCCACGACATTACAGATCAGCCGATCGCAAAATACCTTCCGCGAGGCAAGTACGGCAAAGAATTGTGCCGACTGATGGAACAGGCAGCAGAGATTCTCGCCGGGCACGACGTCAACAAAGTACGAAGCGATCTGGGTGAGAACCCGGCGACGAATATCTGGCTCTGGGGCCAGGGCAAACGGCCTCAACTGGACGGTTTTCGTCAGCGGTTCGGCGTTTCCGGCTGTGTGATCACGGCCGTCGATCTGGTGCGGGGACTAGGCAAGCTGCTGGGAATGAAAATTATAGAAGTAGAAGGCGCAACCGGTTATCTCGATACTAATTTTGCAGGTAAAGGCCAGGCCGCTATCGAGGCCCTTAAAGAAAAAGACCTGGTTTTCGCTCATGTGGAAGCCCCCGATGAGGCGGGGCATGGCGCACTGATCGACGAAAAAATCAAGGCCGTCGAACAGATTGACCAGTATGTTGTCGGGCCGCTCTTAAAATGGCTCCAGGCAGGCGAGAACGATTGGCGGATAATGGTTCTGCCGGACCATCCCACACCAATCCGCCTGCGCACGCACTCAGCCGAGCCGGTACCGTTCGCCCTGGCCGGGGACGGAATCAACAGTAACCGACAACAACCATTCAGTGAAACAAACGGCCGAAAAAGCGGCCTGTTTATCGAAAAAGGATATGAGTTGATGGAATATTTTCTCAAGGCAAATGGGAAGTAAGAGTTTATAGTTGTGAGTGGTGAGTTATGAGAAAGAGAATTCGTAACACTTTAGCCAAATGTAGCACAAGCTTCCAGCTTGTGATTAAAACAGTCCCGTAGGGACAATTGAGAATAGCCCAGCGATTTATCGCTGGGAAACCTGTTCACCTGCGTATTTTAGTCCCTTAGGGACGATTGAGATAGCTAAGTGGCATGCTTTGGCGCAGCTTATGCGAAACATGAGCAAGCTAAAGCATGGTTAGCTTTCGTTTTACCGTTTTTTGGAAAAGAGACCTATGAACCTGGTAGTAATGAAATTTGGCGGGACAAGTGTGGCTGACGCCGAGCGGATTCATCTCGCGGCACGGCGGGCCATAAAGGCTAAACAAAACGGCAGCAATGTGGTTATGGTAGTATCGGCTATGGGCAAAAGTACCGACAAGCTGATTGACCTGGCCAAAGAAATATGTCCCGATCCGCCACGACGTGAACTGGATATGCTGATGACTACGGGCGAACAGGTGAGCATGTCGCTGATGGCGATGGCGATACACGCGGGCGGCCATGAGGCGATAAGCCTGACCGGCGGACAGATCGGACTGATTACAGACTCAGTCCATACCAAGGCCCGGATACAGAAAATCGAGGCCGACCGTATCCGTCAGGAGCTTCAACACAATCGCATTGTGATTGTGGCAGGCTTTCAGGGTATCGACGAGGACGGCGAGATTTTTACGCTCGGCCGAGGTGCGTCGGACACAACGGCGGTGGCGTTGGCGGCGGTACTTGGAGCAGGCTATTGTGAGATTTATACCGACGTTGACGGGATATACACAACCGACCCGCGACTTGAGCCAAAGGCGCGAAAAATCGATCAGATCAGCTATGACGAAATGCTCGAACTGGCCAGTCTCGGCGCGGGAGTAATGCACTCGCGGGCTATTGAATTCGGCAAGAAATATAATGTGGTCATCCACGTTCGCAGCAGTTTTACAGACACCACCGGCACATTAATTACACACGAGGTAGAACGAATGGAACATATAGTAGTTTCGGGAATAACGGTAAAAAAAGATATGGCGCAGTTTGTGATACAGGGACTACCGAATCAACCGGGCGTTGCGGCTGATCTATTCGCCAACATCGCCCGGCACAGTGTGATTGTGGATGACATTATTCAGACATTCGACGACAGCGGTAAGGCCAATACCAGTTTTACCGTCGATCAAAGCGATCTCGCTGAATGCAAACTGGTGATGGAGGAAGTTCGCAGGGAGTATGATCTCCCCGAAAGCGAGATTATCTGTAATGATCCTGTCGCAAAGGTCTCCGTTGTGGGGGTGGGGATGCGAACGCATACCGGCGTGGCAGAAAAAATGTTCCGGGCAATGGCTGACGCAAAGGTAAATATCAACGCTATTACCACAAGCGAGATCAAAATCAGTTGTATTATCAATCCGGAACATGCCGACCAGGCGTTGCGGGCAGTGCATGCGGCGTTCGAGTTGGATAAAGAGAGTGAGGAGTAGTGAGTGGTGGGTTGTGGGTTGTGAAGAATCAAAACATTAACAGGGATAGAAAAATGCAATACGCGGTAATTATGGCGGGAGGTTCGGGGCAAAGACTTTGGCCTTTGAGTCGTAAGAATCGGCCCAAGCAAATTATTGATGCTTTCGACGGTAGTTCTCTGCTGCGGCTTTGTGTGGACCGTATATCTGGAATATTCGACGCGGACCATATTCTGGTGGTTACCAACCAGGAATACGCCGATGTGGTGCGCCAACATCTGCCGGAACTACCACAGGAAAATATCCTCGGTGAACCGGTAGGACGCGATACAGCCGGGGCAATAGGCCTGGCCGCGACGGTGTTGAAACAAAAAGATCCGAACAGTATCATGGCTGTTTTCAGTGCCGACCAGATTATCGAACCTATAGCGCCGCTCCACAAAGCAGTTGAAAAAGCATTCGGGTTTCTAAAAACCAATCCGAAAGCACTGTTCACATTCGGGATCAGGGCGGCATTCGCTCATACGGGGTTCGGCTATCTGAAACGGGGCAAAAAAGTCGAAGCGACAGATGACATTTATCCCGTAGAGGCATTCAGGGAAAAACCCAACAAAAGTACCGCAAGTAAATACATTCGCTCCGGCAACTATTGCTGGAACAGCGGAATGTTCGTATGGCGGGTCGATACGATTTTAAGTCAGTTGGAACATTTTCTGCCGGAGAATGCCCGTCTTCTGGAGCAGATCGGCTTATCCTGGGGTACCGACAAAGCCACACAAACACTGAATAAACACTTTACCGATCTCCGAAAGATCAGTATCGATTTTGGGGTGATGGAGCGTGCCGCGGATGTCTATATGTGCGAGTTGGACTGCCACTGGGTCGATGTAGGCTCATACCAGTCTCTGGCGGATACCATCGGCAAGGCCGATCAGGACAACAATATCACCACAGCCGAGACACAATGTCTGTGGATAGACAGCGGTAATAATGTTGCCATCAGCGACAAAAAAGATCATCTGATTGTGGCGATTCATGTCGAGGATATGATTGTCGTTTATACTGAAGACGCCACATTGATTTGTCATCGCGATGAGACCGACCACCTCAAGACCCTTCTGCAACAAATGGAAGAAAAAGGGTTGGAACGATTCGAGTAGCGGAAGTTACGTGTTTAATGCGGTATCTATCTATCGATTATGGTTCGAAGCGGGTGGGATTGGCGATATGCGACGCGGAAGAAACCATCGTTTCGCCGTTGCAGTTACTGAAGGTTGACCCTTCCCGTCCACAGTGGCTCATCGAACAGATCGGGCGGATTGTTACCGAGCATCAGGCGGAGGCGGTTGTGGTGGGGTTGCCTCTGAATATGGACGACAGTGAGGGACAACAAGCTGAATTAACTCGCCAATTTGTAAAGCGGCTTTGTAAAACAGTGGATAAGCCTGTACATTTTCAGGACGAGCGGCTCAGCAGTGAAGCAGCCGACGGAATGCTTGCCGAGAGCGGCTTGTCCAAAAAAAAACGTAAGGAAAAACGCGATATGCTGGCTGCCTGCGAAATATTGAATGATTTCCTGAACCGGCCTAACGTATGACACAATGGTAAATGTATGACGCAAGATAAGAAAAAGAAAAAAACAGATTTGGCCAAAAGCGAAAAGGTCCTCGAAACTACACGAATGAATTTCGGAGACCATCTGCTGGAATTGCGGGAACGCATCATTAAAAGTCTCATCGGGATCGTTGTCGCGTTTGGCGTATCTCTTTTGTTCGGCAAATATATCCTGCTTTTTGTCGCGGAACCGATGTTGATAGCGCTGGCCGCCTCCGGACACGAACCGTCGTTTTACTTTAATGCGCCGCCGGAATATTTTCTTACTTATGTTAAAGTGTCTCTGATCTGCGGCATTTTTCTCTCGGCCCCGTGGACTTTCTATCAGATTTGGGGCTTTATCGCCGCGGGACTCTATACCCACGAAAAAAAATTCGTCAATGTTTTCGCTCCTTTTTCGGCAGTGCTGTTTATGCTGGGCGGAGTATTTTTTGTTATAGTAGTAGCACCGATATCATTTAATTTTTTCATAACCTTCGGCAATAAATGGCTTTCACCCGACTTAAAGGATAGTTTTTTCTATAAGCGTTTTGCGGACGAAGAAAAAACAGCAAAAAAAGAAATCGACCAAAGCAACCTCGCCGAAACACCCGAAACTATTCAGGATCAGCCACAGGGAAAATCCATCTTTCGTTTCTCCGTTGATTTCCTGCTTGTGCAGGGGAAAATCCTGCCGATTCCGAACATATCCATAAACGTCGAAGGCGAAAGTAATAAACACCTTCCCGATACTCCTCAATCTCCGGAATCTCCGGAATCTCTCGAATCTCCGGAAACACCAGGAACTCCTGAAACTCCGGAATCTCTCGAATCTCCGGAAACTACCGATGAATCCGCGTCAAGCTCAATGGTCAAACCCTGGATTACACTGAAACATTACATCAGTTTTGTTATATGGCTGACTCTGGTATTCGGCCTGGCGTTTCAGATGCCACTAGTGGTGTTCATGCTGGGCCAACTCGGCCTGGTGGCGCTGGACACTCTGAAATCAATGCGCAAGTACGTACTCTTTGGCATAATAATCGCCTCGGCCGTAATAACACCGCCCGACGTAATTTCACAAATAATGCTCTCGATACCTATGTATGCCCTGTACGAAGTAGGGATTATACTGGTCCAACTCTGGCCGAAGCGGAAGTAAAAATAAGGAGCCGGAAAGTATATGAGTATCCCTATACACCCATATACTCATATACCCATACACTTTATCAGGACAGCAGTTTCTCGAAGCTGTCGGCGTTTAACTCGGTCATACTATCCACAATAACATCGGCCCGGTTCAATTCCTGCCGGGAGCGGGTGGTGGTTACGGCTACATTTGCCATCCCGGCCGCTATCGCCGCATCAATCCCCTGCACAGCATCTTCGACCACCACGCAACGATCCGGCGATACGGATAGTTTTTCCGCGGCTTTAAGAAACGTATCAGGCGCCGGCTTGCTGTGAGTGATTTCATCGCCACAAACAAGGTCATCAAAACAATTATCGATCTTGGCCTGACGCAGCATAAAATCAAGATTGACCCACGGAGCAGACGAGCCGACCGCTAATAAAAAGCCGGAACTCTTTAGTTTCTCAATCAGTTCCGGCACCCCGTCCAACAAAGTTAATTTGCCGGCAACCAACTCGCGGAAACGCTGCTCCTTCAGGACAGATAATCGTTCGACCTCGTCCGGCGCAACATCTGTGCCGAGCATCTGCGGGATGATCTGATAATTTTGCATCCCGAACGTGCTGTAAAAAAACTCATCCGTCATACTAAAACCTTCTATCCGGGCCAGATCGTACCACGATTGCTTGTGAAACTCACCGCTATCGACCAGTACGCCGTCCAGGTCAAAAATCACCGCTTTATGTTGATTTGCTTTTTTCATTCATATACTCTTTTTTATATAAGGAATTTTTCATCGGGTTTGCGCATCGGTTCGATTTCTTCCGCCATCTTGCTGTGATCTTTATGGCCCATCAGAGCGAAGGTGGCGAGTTTGCCAAGCTCAACGGCTGGCTGGTTATAAGTATCAATACCGAGCAAAGCTCCCATATAACTCGTGGCCACCTCGAACATATAAATAAACTCACCGACAGAACGGGCGTTAATCTCCGGAAACAGCACGGTCAGACAGGGCCGTTGCGAGGCCAACAGCGCGTACTCGGTAGCGAGTTTTTCATTATTGATCAGATCGCCCATTTTCCGATGTGAAAGATAGGATAGTTCCTTTGTGTCGCCGGCGTCCCCGATAACAACCTCACTCCGGAACGATTCGACCTGAAGGAATGTGAACACCTTGTCGTTAGGCCCTTCGCGGTACAATTGTACCTGACTATGCTGGTCGGTGGCTCCGAGGGCCTTGATCGGCGTAGGCCCGACGTTGACCAGTTCCCCCGCAAGGTTTTTTTCCTTGCCTAAACTCTCGGCCCACAACTGGCGGAACCAGTCGCACAAATCCTTTAACTGATAACCGTAGGGCATCATAACAGAAAGGCGTTTGTCCTTACGATAGAACAGGTACTGAACAGCAGCGTAGAGCGCGGCCGGGTTTTTCATTACGTCCGGGTTCTTGACACGTTCGTCCATATCGCGAGCGCCGGCAAGCAGTTCGTCGATTTTAATACCGCACATCGCAGCACTGAAGAGTCCGACATCGCTTAATACGCTGAAGCGTCCGCCGACCCCTTCGGGCACCTCCAAAGAGGTCAGACCCAGCCGATCTACAATGCCGCGCATAGTTCCTGACTTCGTGTCGGTGGTCGCGATGATGTGATCTGTAAGGTTAAGGCCTTTGTCCCTGAGCAGTCGCAGTATTGTCATAAACTGGGCCGCGGTCTCGGCGGTCTGACCCGATTTACTGATTACATTAAACAACGTTTTTTCAAGCTGCGGTTTGAGATATTCGATTATTTCGCTGAACTGTGTGGGATCGACATTGTCCATCACAAACAGCCTCGGCCCGCCCCGGTCCGACTTAAGGTTATACATCGGCGAATTCAGGGCAGTCTGCAACGCGATATTACCGAGGGCCGAACCACCGATACCCAGTACGACCAGATTATCGTATTTACCTGTCAGGCTCTCGGCAAGGTTCCGCACATTTTCCAGCATTTCGTTGCGATATGGCAAATCGCGGTACGGGATGTCCTCAAAATCAATCCGGCGGTCGGGAGAAACCACGCCCTTTTTACGAGCCTGCTCCATTTTCTTGGTCAAATCGGCGATTGGGCCTTTGAGTTCGTTTAGTTCGTTCAGGCTAATGCCATGATCGTCGCCAACTGCTTCTGTAAAGACATTTTTGTAGTACAATTGAATCTTCTGGTTCATTTCTGGTTCCTTTATTTGTTACCGTCAATTTGACGCCAGGTTGTTTTACGAAACAAAGCCATTTTTATTGCCGTCCATGGGTTTTATCCGCCTGTAGCGGACTTTCTTTCGCCCCTTCAGGGCTTTTAAGCCAAGCCATCCACCTCGAAGACTCGGTGGCTGCCACCCAATCTTCGTGGGAATGACCCCCAGGATAAACCTGGGGGCTAATAAACGCGTGGGGCAATTAGTCCCCCCCTATATATAGGGTGAACCATCGTATTTGCGCGCATTTTATGGTTATTATCGCGAGTGTAAAAATCGTAAGTAGCGGAGCTATATAGAGATAAAAAAATAAATAATTGTTACTCCGTTACTCAGAACGCTGCCCTGGGTGCGCGATTAAGTAGCTTAGTATATGGATTATTTTCAAGCATTACCATTTTTATTTTGTATTCTTTGTAGTCAGGGTTTGTCCGGCTTACTTACGTTCACTAACAGACTCAACCACCCGGATAAATCGCGTTTGCTGATGCCGGAGGTCGAATTGGCAAATGAAATCCCGGTCCGGCTTAACGGTAATCTCACCAACCTGATGCTGCCGGAAAAGCGACTCCAAAACCCCGGCAATCTCCTCAATATTGTCGGGATCAGCGACGAAGCCTGTACCAGCCCGCAGAACAAGATCGCGGGCCTCGCCCGGCGGCAGTAGTGCCAGAACAGGCTTTTGTGTACCCAAATAAGTATATAGCTTGCACGGCACACACCAGTGATAATCCATCCCGACGATTCCATACAGGTTGACTACAAGTAAATCGGCCTGCTCAACGAATTCCTGGGCCTGCACCGGCGACTGGGGGCCATGCTGCTTTACATTCGTCGAGAGATTCATTTGTCGGGTTAGAATATCAATTTCATTATATTTTCGGCCTACAAAAACGAGGCGCAGCCGCTCACGAAATTCCGCGTCCCGCTCGGCCAACTGTGTTAGTGCCCGGAGCAAATGGATCGGCGACATCCAGTCCAGCCGCAGTTTCTCACTAAAGTTGGCCCCCAATAATATCCGTCTTACCCATCGGCTCAATCCCCGCAGTGTTCGCCGACCAAACGATTCTGTCGTAACATCAATGCCGCGTACCTGGCCGACATAGGTGATAGTGAAGTTCTTTTTACAAAGTTGGCTACGGCCCTGTCGCTCTATATTACTGTGCGACTGTTTTTCCTCAAGAAGTGATTTATCAAAACTGTGTGGGATATTAACGATTTTTTCCGCCACATCAGCCGGGTAATTGTCCTGAAGAATCTTTTTGTGCGACTGCGTAACGGTAACAATCACATCCGCGTCAGAAAGGCATCGAGCTTCCCACTCCCTCGCCAGCCGACGTCGTCGGGCGTCTCGGTAGGGCCAATACATACCGCTATACCACGCGTCGCGCATCTCCACAATCAGGGGAAGCCCACAAATATCAGCTACCTCATGGGCGACGGCCAACAATGAAAAAGGCGGACTGGTAACATAAATCAGATATGGTTTATGACTTCGAACAAGACTGTGGCATGCCTGAAACAAAGCCCGTGAACATTTCGGGTCGGGGTCAGGCCCCGGCAGCGGCTTCCACCACGGCCAGGACGGCAGTGTCCGTTCGGAACGCAACTCCGTCGGCAGTTCCCCCCTATCGCTGACTCGACAGACCCAAGGTTCCGATGTGCCTTTCGACGGTTTTTCAAGACAGGCTCTTTCGCCAACGGTAGCTACGATAACCTTATGTCCGGATTGCAGTAAGGCATCGACAAATCGGCCGGCGCGGATACCAGCAGCACTAAAAGACGGCGTATAATACCGGGTCAGATACAAAACAGTCTTTTTTGATCCGGTTTCAGGAACCATAATTTTCTTTCACATAAATGCCGTAAAATATACAGGAGCACCTCTCTGAAATACAGAAAGGTGGCACCCATCACAAGCAATCTCAACAAGAACCATAATTTTTTTCCACATAAATGCCGCGAAATATACAGGAGCACCTCTCTGAAATACAGAAAGGTGGCACCCAGCACAAGCAATCTCAAATGGCGGGCATGGCCCGGGCTACTTAAGGACAGTTACATAAAAAAGGCCCCCGGCTTATACCGAAGGCCTTGTTATTCGCAATTGAACCGCCGGGGCCAAAACCCGGTCGGTAATTAAAATGTTCGCGGCCTTTGTTGCGGCTGACCCGGCTGTCCACCCGGTTGGGGGGCGCCCATACCGCCCATCATACTATCCATCATCATCTTAACCGTGTTGGCCACGTTCTGAATCAGGCTGTGCGGTACGAATATTTCCATATTGGCACCATCGTCGGTCAAAATATAACAGACACCCACGGAGCCTTTGATCTGGCTGAACATCATGCCCATCATGCTC
>Ga0255385_10018_pt1 | contig 16114 bp, 20 predicted proteins | sample ANMaggSeSYBR01G3_FD_182103 | JGI IMG/M metagenome (GOLD analysis project Ga0255385, IMG submission 182103) | Sediment cell enrichment communities from methane seep in Santa Monica Basin, California, United Staets - ANME aggregate JGI... | ecosystem: Environmental > Aquatic > Marine > Cold seeps >...
TGCTATAATTTGAATGTTAACCTCATTTTAATTGCATTGTTTTCTTCTGTCATTTCCTTAAGGTAAGTGTTCTGGATAAAAAACTAAATGGCCACATGCACAGCTACACTACTAAAAAATATTCCAATATTCAGGCAGCTTGCTGAACAAGATCTATTCGATCTTGCCCGCCTTGCCAATCCAAAAAAACCTCTCCAAAGGAGAATTTTTAGCCATGCAGGGCCAGGATTGGCCCTATTTTGTGCTAGTTGAAAGCGGAGTTATAAAAACCCACAAAATCTCCTCCCAGGGCCGATGCCTGGGAGCACTACGGCTACAGAGTGGAGCCCTGTTCTGCAGTCCAACTCTACTGGATGAAGGTTCTCTGCCAGCCACCCTGGAAGCTGATAATGACTGCTGCCTGTTTTTATGGCATGGGGATGTGGTCCTGCCCTATATAAAGAAAAACAATCAGGCTTTATGGGAATTATCCTCATTGCTTGTTAAACGCATGCGGCAGGCCAGCGAAATGGTGGAGGATCTGGCTTTTCAACCAGTTGCCAGCCGGGTGGCCCGTCTGCTGCTGAAGCAGCATCAGCAAAGCGGCGCTGATCCCATGGAACGGAATTTAACCCTGGATGAAATGGCTACAATGGTTGGCACCACCCCTGTCATGGTCTGTAAAATCATGTCCCAATTTTCAGATCGGGGATATCTGAAGGTCAGCCGGACAGAAATCGAATTCATTGACAGAGATCAGCTGAAAAAAATCATTGATAATAATTGAAGATCATCTTTTTTGTTCGGGACAATAGGCCGGCTAAAGGAATCTGTCTGCGGGTGCCCTCACCAGGGTGCTTCGCAAAGCCCATCTGTTAGCGGGCTTGGCAAGAACAGAAACCGCCTCTATTTGAGTAAAATAAGGGCTTGACCGAAATTGAAGTACTGGCTGTGAGTAGAAATGACATCAATTATTAATTTACCGTCTATCAGAGGCTATACCTGGCGAGGCATACAGTCAACGGATGGCCCTTTGTTACAAAAATTTGAGCAAGCTTGTGCTCCCACAGATGGCGCAACAAATCTAAAGAATTCGGATGAATGGGTAGCCCTAGTAAAAGAACAAGATATTAACACCCGCAGTATGATTGCTATCAATGTCCAAGGTGAGATAGCGATTGTTGGTTGGTTTGAGGTTGACGAGCGAATTGAGAGCGTTTTGTCCTTTCTTGAGGGTCGGGTTCATCCTAGTTTTCGAGGACAAAGATACGGCACGGTGTTACTGGACTGGCTAGAATCGAATGCAGGGTTACAGATGAGAACTGTGGCAAATGGGCGCCCCTGCATCTACCGTATTATGTTTTATGACCGTGCGCCTGATGCCTCCGCGCTATTTAAAAAAAGGGGTTACGCGCTTCAGTATGTTGAGCAGGAAATGCACCGAGATTTAAGGCAACCTTGGCCTGATATCAATCATCAAGACCTGACATTCGAGCCTTGGACAGCAAATAACAAGCCTGACTTTTATAATGTATACCAAGCGGCTTTTCGCACTCGTTCAGATAATCTAATGCTGGCTGATTCCTGGCATCATCACTTTGCTAACCCTAATAGTAACGATTATCGACCAGATTTATCGCTTCTGGCTCGTCAATCAGGTGATCCTGTTGCCTATGCAGTTATTCATGCTGAAGAATCATCTGCTGGTTCAGGGTCTAAATTAGCCTGGATTACACAAACAGGGGTCCATGTAGATTATCGACGACAAGGTATCGGCGCTGCCTTACTCACAGAAACGATGAAACATCTGCACAGCGCAGGTTATCAATGGGCTAAATTGTCGGTAAATGTGAATAATCCTGTCGCAAAAAGTCTGTATGAGCATTTGGGCTTTTCGTTAGTCGCTAGTTTTACTATGTACCATAGAGCGCTAAATGCGTGACAAGCTGAATTTCGGCAAATTTATCGGATTACGTCTGGGTCTTGCTCAAACGAGCGTGTTTGGGCAGGAGCAAAAGCCTAACCCACGCTCCACCCGACTCTTCGACTGCGTTTGTCCTGAGTGAAACAAAGAGGAATCGAAGAGCTTCGCGAAGCTCATCCGTTGGGCGGTGTACAAAAGAATCGAAAAAGTAGTGGAGAAGATTCATGCAGAAAAACAAGTTGCAAGATTCACAGCATTTCACCCTTAAACATTTAGCCAGTGGTGTTTACGCATGTATCCATAAATCAGGAGGGGCAGCATATTCAAATGCCGGGATTGTTGATCTTGGTGACAGAACCATTGTGGTGGATGCTTTTGATACTATGGTCGCTGGACGCGACCTTCGTCAGACAGCCGAAGTCTTATTTGGGCGCCCAGTCGATAGGCTCATTCTCACCCACCCTCATAGTGACCACTGGATAGGCGCTTCTGTCTTTGATGAAACAACGAGACTGCTGGCCAACAAAACAACTCGCAAGATAAGTAAAAAGTGGGGAGCAGGGATTGTAAAAGATTTTAAAGATCGGGGTGCGTGGGAAGAACGGATCAAAGAAATGGAAGGGCAATTACAAACTGAACAAGATGAGCATGTGCGCGTCAGTCTTGAAAATTCCATTATTCGCACTCGTTATGTCATGGCTGAAATGGCGAAATTCCAACCTCGTTACGCCGATCAAGCATTCGATGAAACAGTAACATTCCATGGTAGTAAACGAATTGTTGAGTTTCGCTCATTGGGTCGTGGACACTCGGAGGATGATGCGGTCTTGCTTCTCCCCCAAGAAAGGATAGCATTTATTGGGGATATTGGTTTTTTTGATACGCAACCTTTCTTAGGGTTCTGTGATATCGCTCTTTATCGAAAGCAAATGCTTTTCTTCCAAGATTCTGATTATGATGTGCTGGTTCCTGGTCACGGCCCAGTAGGTGGCCGAGATGATATCGCATTGCAACTCGAATACTTTGATGTGATGGAAGAACTGATAGTCAATGTGGTACAGCGAGGCGGCTCGTTTGAAGAAGCTATGCAGATTACATTGCCCAAGCCTTTTAGTAAATGGTTGTTCGGAGGTACGGGTAAGTTTGAAACCAATGTGCGTTACTTATTTGCGCATTTTGGCGGCGAGTTGCCAAAAGAAGAATAAAACGAACACCGCCTGAACCGTAACCTGCTTCGCAGCAGAGGACCAGTTGCGAAATGCAAAGCTTGGTTCTGAATAAGCAGCAGTTCCAGCTAACCACCGCTCCACCTGACTCTTCGACTGCGTTTATCCTGAGCGAACCCCGAGCACTTCGCTAAGCTTGTCCTGAGCGAAGCAATGCGAAGTCGAAGGGCTCTGCATAAACTCCGCCGAGGGGGGAGTCGAAGGGCTCTGAGCGGGTGACCGGGGACGGAGGACCGGAAAGATAAGACACGGCGGCAGGTGTCCTTTACCCGAAGGATAGGCCTGTCCTGAGCGGACTCCGAGTGTAACCGAGGAGGAAGGCAAAGGGCTCAGGATGCCTGTCCTGAGTGATACTAAGAGGAATCGAAGGGCTTCGCGAAGCTAATTCGTCAGCCTTCACTCACAAAGCTGAGTCCTGTTACACTCTTTAAGTGACAGCTGTTTAATAACTATCCAAGGAGTCCTAATTTACGATGCAACGATTGTTCATTTACGGCACACTAGCACCAGGTCAAGCTAACCACAAGGTTTTGGAGAATATTCCTGGGTCGTGGGAAGCGGCAACGTTACGGGGGACATTGCTTCAGGAAGGTTGGGGTGTCGCAATGGGTTGTCCTGGAATCGTCCCTTCAGAAGATGGAGACGAGGTCGAGGGCTTCGTCTTTTCATCAGCACACCTGGTGGACCTCTGGCCAAGGCTCGATGAGTTTGAAGGTGAAGGCTACGAGCGCGTGTCAGTTACCGTCAGGGTCAACGGGACCCACGATGTAGAGGCCTATGTCTACGCACTCAATCGTGACGCCTGACAAATCAAGACAAATATAAGCCGCGCCACTACGTTCTGCAACATAAATTCACCAGTGATTTACGACGTTAGGCAGACACCGATATGATTAAATAAAGGCAATAAAAATGGTTAGGCATACAAGATATCAAGGCGCAATTATCAAAGACCATCGAATACTCTTAATTATGCATAAGCAGCATTCCACAGGGCGTGCATATTGGGTTATCCCTGGCGGGGGAATTGAAGAATCTGAAACCGAAGAGGAATGTGTTATCCGAGAAATGAAGGAAGAAACCAATCTCGTTGTCACTATCGACCGTCTTTTTTCTGATGAGCCGGCCCACCCTGATGGGATTTATAAGTGGAGGAAAACCTATATTTGCTATCCAGTTTCAGGAGAAGCCAGCCCAGGTTACGAACCTGAACCAGAAGCTGCAGCTAGCTATTCCATATCGGAGGTTCGCTGGTTTGATCTACAAGATGAAAGTGAATGGGATAACGGGTTATTTCAAAATCCATTTACCTATCCACAGCTTATTAATCTCAGAGAGGTGCTCGGTTACACATCCTGATATTAACGCTAAACACAAGATACGTCTGCCTAATCCCACGCTCCACCTGACCCGGCACCTTCGGTGCGGTAAGCAGTAGTTTTGTAAGTAGTAAGCAGTTAAAAAATCAGATTAATGACAGCGTTAGTGCTGAGATTGGTTCTATTTACTATTTACAAATTACCAATTACTAAGCCGGGCGGGTGCCCTTTACCCGAAGGGTAGTGCTCAAGATGCCTGTCCTAAGTGAAACAAAGAGGAATCGAAGGGCTTCGCAAAGCTCATCCGTTAGGCACGGTATAGACTCCTCCGCGCATATCAAACAACCGCGTTATTCTACCAGCTGACTAATCCTTTTCTTGCGGAATATCCCAGCTGATCACCCAGGGCCCTTCTTGTTCAAGAACCACCCAGTTAACCTTAACCCGTATTATCCCATCTCGAATCATATCTGGATCTAACGCAAGCCGGCCGATGGTCAATTCCGGCTCTCGATCAATGATAGGTTCCATGAAGAATTGACCATACTGAGAGAACCAGACCGCCCGCAGATTCCTCCCATCAGCTGATAGTACACTGTCAAGGGCGAATTCAATCGCCATCACGTTATTGGTCCCACTTTGATTTATTTCAGGAACCATTACGATCCGCGCCTCATAGATATGAAGTGGAAAACCATCGACATCGAAACTGATGTCAAGCGGGATGGTCGTTCCCACTTCCGGATCCTGCCCGGTTTCTACATCGAACACAAACCATACACCATGGTAGAGATCGATGCTCTCAATAGATAATGTCATTTGAATCGCTTGGGCGTCGATAGGGCTGGACTGCCACAGGATAGGCCACACCATTAACGTGGGAGCGCCCGGTGTTTCGAATTCTATATTATGCCAGGATATACTATTCAGGTACAGATCATTCGGGATACGGATCGGCTCCAACAGATCACCCGTATCGGTAGAAAGGGATAATCCTAGAAAATTGGGCTGCCCGGCAGACTTTAGCATCGCAATGGAAGCATCAATGATGGTCCATGACCCGCTGGAGAAGACATTGTCAACAGTGATCGTAATGCCATGTTGGGAATCTTCAGCTGACAGGGGGGAATAGCCCGGCTGGAGGAGGTCTTGGGCATTCTCATCCGATATCTGTGTGAGAGAGATGTCAAGTGTCCAGGTATCGGTGGGATACGCACCAGGCACCATGCCATACGTTAGCCACTGGACTTGTACCTGGTTGACATCTGGCCCCAGCGGATCGTAAACAAGTAACAAGTCATAGCCATCAGGCTGGATATCGCTTGGGCATCCCGCCGAAGGGCAGGGCGGGAAGGTAGGGAAACCCTGTGCAATCCTCATTGCTACACCTTTGCGCTGCCCGTCAGGATCATCCCATTGAATGTAGATCGATCCGCCGGAAGTAATCAAAGTGGAGGGCACCCCTGGGAAGTAGATCGGTTCGCTGGAAGGAAACAAATTGGAGGCCAGCCCTGTGATGTGTATGCTAATAAACGTTTCGTCAGGACTTGCTATAAATTGCTCAACTTGAAAGGAGATACCGCCCTCGCTGTGGACAGCAGGCTCCTCCAAGGCTCGTGAACCCGAGAGCTCTACCTTGCCCAGACCTGGTAAATAGGCTATCCAACTCTCGAATTGGGCCCATACCCGGGCGGGACCGATGACAGTGACAGCCACAATTATCAGGAGTAGGGCTGCAGCCACAGCATAACGCCAATTGGCAAGAGACCAATTGCCTGAGAATCCCGGGTGCTTGGTCTCTTTCTTGGGTGCGGCAGTAAGCAAATCAGTACGTATTCGGGCAAGATACGTTGGATCTGGTTCATACGATTTGTAGTAACTTCGCAGGAGAGGTTCAAACTGGTCCGACAAATTATTTGAAAATTTCATCTTTCTCCTCCCAATTTTTTTTCATCCGCTTCAAGAGTCGCCCCACCCTCATTTTGGCAGCTCCCTCGCTCTTCCCGATGACATCACCTATTTGTTGGTAGGTCAGTTCAGCAGCAAATCGAAGCCGGAGAAGTTCCCGGTCGTTATCATTCAGACTATTCAGGATCTCTTTAAGTCGACCATGTTCGTCTCGAGAAATTACCCTGTCCAATGGTCCTGGCACATTTTCCTTGAGATCGGAATCAGACAGAGGAAGTGGGTTGGAAACGCGGAAATGGTCGGCACAGCGGCGCCGGGCGATGGTAAATAGCCAACCTCCAAATGACCCGTGACGTTTCGGTCGATATCGAATAAGGCTTTGAAGGGCGTCCGTAAAGGTGCGGGACGTCACATCTTCTGCATCGCTAACATCCCCGATGCGGTGCAATACATAGCGATAAACCCGCGGAGCGTAAAAGTCAAAAAGGGGCTCGAAAGCCCCTGGATTCTCTTGGGATTGCCGGACAAGGGTATCCTCATCTTTCATGAGGTCATTACGGGAGTCGATTTCCGGTTTATCAGACATCTGATTTCCTGGTTATTTTGAAGAGGTCCGCTAAATTGAGGATCTTCATTCTCATTGATTCTATCGGAGAAATGTCGGAAAAGTAACATAAGAGAGTAGAAAGCGAAGGTATTTGGTATCGAATAGACAGTATAGGAAAAGGAATTCAGGCATCTAACAAGACTGAAGAGCTGGTTTACTGAAAAGCACCCCAATTGTTAATCTATAATGAATATAGTCAGATATCCGGAATTTGGATACCCTCCAAAATCCGGATAAATTCGGGAATTCCTACTTCCGGATATTAAATTGTTAGAGCGCAACATAAAAATCCATGGCAAAAAGACGAACACTTATATATATTATTCTCACTATACTAATTGTTACTATTGGCGTCATTATATGGGTTGTATCAGGAAATCTATTTAGTTCGGCCACAATAACGCCAAAGGAATCTGCGCTAAATCAAACCAAACAACTATTAGAAATAATACAAGATAGGCCTTCCGAAGCAATACCTGATGATTTGCCGGGGCACCTTCGAACTACAGATTGCTGGGATCTTCTTCAATTTGAAATGGCACAAAATTCTAATGAATATTTATTAGAAGTAACAGATGATTATGATTCTAAGGATGATCCAACAGCTGTTCATGACATGATTGAAGTCTGGATTGACGTGATTTTTCCTGATGGGAATCGGATTGAGGTCTACTATTCTCAAAGTGGACTAACAGGATGCTGATCGATTGAGTAATGAAAGATTTATAACATCCTTTGACAATGGTTTGTGCTCTAACCCCCGTTCCACCCGACACTTCGATACGCCTTTCAGGCTACTCAGGATGTTTCGCGAAGCTTATTCGTAAGGGGGAAAATCATTTCTATTATGTATATCCTGTATATTGTTTTTCTACTATATGCACGGAAAATAATGACTGATACAAGAAAATCAAACTGATAAAATATCAGGATTCTATCTATTGACAACACAAGCGAATTAATGTATATTCAGGGCGTATATAACCATTACGGCTATAGTAAGGCGATAATATATGTCAAATGCAAATTCAGATGAATTCCTTCCTCTCTCAGATGCAGAGTTCCACATTCTCCTTATTCTTGCAGGAAGAGAACATCATGGTTATGCCATCATGAAGACCATCAACGAGCACCCTGATATCTCCTACTTCCTGGGTCCGGCGACCCTCTACCGAACGATCAGACGCTTACTCGAAAGATCTCTCATTGAGGAGATTGGGGATCGACCTGATCAGGAGAACGATGACGAAAGACGCCGCTACTACAGGCTATCCGGAGCTGGCCACAGAGTCATGGTGTCAGAGACAGAGCGATTATCGAAACTCGTTTCCATCGCCAAGGACTGGGGTTTGGGACTGGGTGCTTCTGCATGAGAGAGATATACCATGACTGACATCCCACTTTCCTGGAATAAGCGCACTGACCTGCGGGTCTTCCGTTTCCTGCTCAAACTCTTTCCAGAAGATTTCTTGGAAGAATACGAGTATTGGTTGATCCAGACCTTCAAGGATCAAATCAACGATACTGCTTCACGTAAAGAATATTTTTCCCTCTGGGTAAAAGTATTCCTCGATCTTGTCAAAAACGCTATCCTGGAGAGAGTCAATCGATTCTCGATTAATAACCATCCAGCTCTCGCGGATGTGCTCTGGATCCTTGGTTTCTCATTGCTTTATGTTTTTACGTCACATTGGTGGAACAGCTATGGCCAAAGAATATTTCGCCCCTTAGAAAATACTCCATTCGGACAATCCGCATGGTCGGGCCTTGTGAGTTCTGCGATGATGGGCTTTGTGATTGGTCTGTCTCAATGGGTATTCATTCGAAAGCACATTCATTTTAATTGGGCATGGCCATTTGCCACAGGTATTTTCTATTCTGTTGGTGGTTTCCTCAGCAGAGGAATTGATTATTACATTTTTACAAACTTACATAAGTTCGAAGTCTTATGTAAGTTATCTGTATATCATGCCAATTTCCATTCAACTGTTCAGCAATATCTCTTCCCTTTAATCAAGGCTTACTTCGTTTCTCTATCCCAAGTTTTGTTCCTGCCGAAATCCCGCTTCAGATGGTTATGGATCCCTGTCAATTTGATTGCCTGGTTGGGTAGCAGACAATTAACTATCTATCTATATAGATCCTTTTATAGAGTGGGACCTTTTAACAATTGGGATGTTTTCGGAGATATCGCAGAGGGCCTAATTCTCGCCGTATTCTTGCGGATGCTATTTACAATGGTGGAGCTAGAGGGTAAATCGGGAGAGATGGCTGGTGAACTCACTTCCGCCTGAACCTCCCAGTTCCATAATTCAGGCCGTGGACAGCCAAGCGCGCCGCATCACAGATCACCTTCGCTCTAGGTTGCTGGTTTGTGTGGAAGGATTCAATCAATAATTACAATTCAGGAGACATTTTATGCCAACAAGGATGGGGTATAGTCTCATAGCGATCTTATTCATATTCTTCTTCTTTGGGGCAGTTGTCATCGCCATATACCTGGTATCGTTTACTGAGTTGAATCCACTAATGGGATTAATAGTAGTCTGCCCTTCGATGGGTTTCATTTTCCATCACATAAGGAATTTGATCGCAGCCTGTTCAGGTATCAAACCGGTAAAATCGCCTATCGGCATGATGATAGGATTTTCACTGGTAATTATTCTTAAACTCATAATTCCATCCTCCATGAATTGAAGGAATGCAGTTTTTTTGGCAATGGAGTTATAGGAAGTCATCAATGAGAGTAAAAACAATACTTCTTAGCTTGCTACTGCTGATGACATTGCTGGCGGCTTTGTGTGGAACCACCCCGCAGTACATACGGTTTATATCATCGCCACTCTGGGCTGGCCCGTGTGACCCCTCCACCGAACAGATTGAAATGGACACGCGCCTAACAAAGGGCTTGGGAATTGGGCACACTCCACCTGACATGCACTGCTCCGTGTTTTGCTTACAGGTTCCTGAAGGGAGCGAACTTATCATCGGAATCGCGGATTTAGAGTTACAGTTAAGGCTTCGTGTAACAAGGGATCTTTACCCTTACTGGGATCCGGGCTTTTCCTCGAAACAAGGTAACGTGAGCAGGATTGTAAATCCCAGTAACAGGATGATGAATCCCGTTGGGCGCTACTATATACATGTCTGCCCTGGCGAGGGTTTTGGCGAATTCTGGATTGACGAGGGACGATGTACTCCCGCCACTTTTAAAGGTTCAACACTTTTTACAATCTACAACAAATTCACGCCCTGAGGTGGCAGCCGTTGACCCATTCTGCAATCACTTCGCGCTTAATCTTGGCGTTGTGACGCGTATCAGTTGGGAACTCCGACAGGAATAACACTTCGCGGATACTCTTCGAAAGATCATTGTTTTCAATGATTACAAATGCTTTTTCAGTGATCCTTTTCCTGGTATCGCGGTTGATTCTCTCTTGAGCCTCTATCACCAATACAGCCGTTTTTTTCCCTGATTCCTCTCTTCCCACAAGAGCTGTTCGAGCAACGTCTGGAATCTGGTTGAAAAGCGCCTCCACCTGAACGGGATACAAAACCTCCGAATCGGTTTCCACGATATGCGCCTTGCGGCCGCAAAACCAGAGCCTGCCTGCCTGGTCAATATAGCCAACATCCCCCAGGCGGTGCCAGATCTCATCTCCCTCTCTGATCTTGGCTTCTGCGGTTTGCACAGGCCTGTGAAGATATTCGCGGGTAACCACAGGCCCCTTTACAGCTAATTCCCCCATCAAACCTTGAGGCAGTTCCAGAGAATCTTCCCACTCAGCAATAGGATTGTCGCTGATCTTTATCACCCGAATATCAATTCCAGGAAGAGGTTTTCCCACACACATTCCTGCGCCTTTTTCGCTCAAATCGGCTGTTTCTTCCAAAATCTCTTTTCCGTTAATCAAGGTCAAAGGCAAAGCTTCCGTGGCGCCAAAGGGTGTGAATACATCTCCGGTTGGCATCAATTTCTCATATCTCCGGATCAAGGACGGCGGAACGGGCGCGCCCATCATCAAGATTTTTCGCATGGAATTCAATTCCAGTTGATTTTCTTCGCAATATTTTGCTATGATCTTCCAGATAGTCGGTGATCCAACTGAGTGAGTAACACCGAAAGTTTCAATGGCTTCGAAGAGAAACGCAGGGTTCAGTTTTGCTGGATTGCTGGCATCCATGTCTGGCATGACCGTAGTCACACCCAGAGATGGATTGAACAAGGCAAAAATATAGAGGCCGGGCAGATCAATATCGCCAGCCTTGATTCCAATCTCATTCCTGAGTAAATCAACTACCGCTCTAAACATGCCCTGTTGATAAACAACACCTTTTGGGATACCTGTGCTGCCAGATGTAAAAGCCACAGCAGCTTCATCTGCAGCAAGGGTATCGGCCAGGCAAAACTTCGCTCTTTTTCCGGATTTTAATCCGTGCAGTTCTTTTCCAGGCCAAAATAATTTTTTCCCTACGGTAACCTGTCTCTCTAAATGCGCAAAGGGTTTTCTGATGAAGAAGCTCAAGATATGAGCCATCGGAATTCCAATCAAATTCACTGGTTCAGTTTCCGCAACACATTGTAAAAACGATTTCCTCCCCATTCCGGGATCAATCAAGATTGGCACTGCGCCAATCTTCAACAACGCGAATGTGACCGCGATAAAATCAATCGAAGGCCGGATCATCACTAGCGTTCGCTCCCCTTTTTTTATCCCGTAATCGGTAAATCCATGTGCGTATTGATCGCTAAGTTCAGATAATTGCTTAAAACTTAGCGTGGAATATTTTGCTCGGCCATCCTCCCCTCGCCCAACTGGAAAATAAATTGCTGCTTGATAAGGGTTTTTTTTGGCGGCTTCATCCAGTGAAGCGGCGATGTTATATCTATCCATCAACTATTCCTTTCCAGAAAGTCTTGAACAATAGGAACGATTTCTTCGCCCGCATCTTCCAGTACATAATGTCCCGCACCAGGAAAATGATGGGATTCAGCTTGGGGGAAGCGTTTCTCAAATTCAGCGCAAAATTCATCTGGAGTGAACACAAAATCCAGGTCTCCCCAGGCAATGAGCATTGGAGAGTCCTTGAACTGGTTAACCTTAAGGTCCAGCTCCCTGAACAGACCAAGGGTGTGATGTTCTTCTTCAAGTGGAATTTCTTGAACGAAACGATGGATTGCAACCCGGTTCTTCCATGAATCATAAGGTTCGATATAGGCGGCATAAACTTCCCTGGTGCGCTTCTCTTTCTTTTTAATCGCCCAATAATAGGCAAAAATGGAGAATAGATTCAGCCCTCTTACCAGCAGGCCGCCAAGGATAGAAGGACGGCAAATTTTTATCCTCTTGGGTACCTGATCGAGGTAAAAAACCGCGGTATTCATGACAACCAGCCCTTTGACCATCCCGGGCGATTTAATTGCATTCCCAAAACCTATCGGGCCTCCCCAATCGTGGACAACCAGGAAATATTCTTTAATTTCCAGAAATTCCATTAAGGCTGAAAGGTTTTGAATATGGTCTTCTATTCTGTAGGCAAAGTTTTGCGGTTTATCTGAAAGTCCACAACCGATATGATCGGGAACCACAATCCTGTAATCGCTGCGCAGCGCTTTAACCAGATGTCTATAATAGAAAGACCAGGTGGGATTACCATGCACCATCAACACAACCGGTGAATTTTTATCCCCCTCATCCAGGTAATGCATCCTGTTTCCCTTGATCTCAAACCAATTCGAAGCAAAAGGATATTCTGTCCTGATCTTTTCTAAATTCATATATGCTTTCCATTTTGAGTTTCGGCAGTAAATCAGATTTTGGGAGTCATATTCTCAGGCAATACTCCAGAATGACTCCGTAAAAACAAAGTTAGCCAGAGTATATCGCATTCCCCGCAAACCGCGTCATTCTCTTTGGAAAGGCGGCTCGATTCAACAAATCCCCATCATCTCTTGAAGATCAGCTCTGCTTATTTGTCCCTGGCAATAACTCTTGAATAAAAGCTTGATTTGTTCATCTGTATAACGTTTGTGAAGCTGAGACATGGGTTCCTCCAGTTTCTATAGGAGGAGAAATCGTATATTATCCCTGTGCGCTTGTCAAAAACAGGTGTCCGCTTTTCAAGTGTAAACTCTCCAGTTTTCAGGTTTAAACTGTTCACGCGCGAATTTTAAATAACACCTTGTACCAAATAATTGACATTTGCGCCATAATGCGCAATAATTATGAAGGATGGCACAATACGGCTTCGGGGCAATATGAAAAGGGAAAATTCAGACCGTATATTATATCTATTGTTAGGGCCAATAATGTTCAAGAACGAAAGCAACGAGAACGGCCCTATAGTTTCAATCATATGGGAAAAGATGAAAACAAAAATACCATTTGTAATAGGTTTATTGATTGGGATGCTTCTGATCACATCATGTAACGGGTTAACCGGCCCAAGGCCTACCAGCACGCAAGATCCCTGTCCAATAGACGTTCTTGAGACAATCATCTATGATTTTGAAGATCTAAAACAGGAGATAAATGCCCTTGCGGCAGTAGCTTCTGACACACCAGCAGAAGATCTTAAGCCGATCGTTCTACAGATGACGGAACTGAAAGAAGATATAAAGGGATATGAATTTCCTCTCTGTGTTGCAAGAGCTCAGTCGGCATTACAAGAATTCTCCTTATATACAGAACAATGTTACTTTATCAAGTATATAGAATATATCAATGAGAACTCAGGCGTAGAATCTATTGCTGATTATGATGACTTTGACCGTTGTGATTGGGCTCAGTTACACGAGGAGGCGTATGATCTAATGATCCAACAACTCAACGAGTTGATCGCTACAAAATAATCCATATTAAACTGATTTGTTACAGTAAGTTTGTGCAGCTGTGCCGTAGTTCCCTCCTGGGCGTTGTGAGGGAACTTATTATTGGTGTCCACTTTTCAAGCATAAACTATCCAGTTTTCAGGTTTATACTGTCCACTTTTGAAATTTAAATAACATATCATCTTTTGTTATTGACAATCAGCAATCTTTGATGTATAAAATAAGTCATACGACCTAATTAATAGGTCATATGACCTATTAATTAGGTCGTAGAAGGTGGCATTTTAATGATACTTGAACCAATTATTGGATCTTCCAATCGTGAACGTGTGCTCATTTTTCTTCAAGCTCGGGATGAAGGATATGCACGAGAAATCGCTCGATTTTTTGAAACAGATCTCTTCCCTATTCAAGATCAATTAGAGAAACTTGAAGTAGGTGGCGTAATCGTCAGCAAAAAAGTTGGTCGAACTATTTTGTATAGATTTAATCCCAGGTATGCTTTATTGAAAGAATTAAAATCAATGTTAGATAAAGCTATTTCCTTTTACCCAGACGATCTACAAGAAAAATTATTAATGAATAGACGGCGCCCTCGTCGTCACGGAAAGCCGGAATGAAAGCAATTGATAAAATGAGCCAGGCTGAAATAGCAGCATACGTGCATGAACACCTGAGAGATTCCGGATTATTCATCGTCCTCTCTGGTGGCGCAGCTGTAGGAATTTACAGCAACGGCGAGTATGTTTCTGCGGATATTGACTTTGTAAATGCTCATTTTGCTAGCCGAGATAAAATCGAGAAATCAATGAAAGATATTGGATTTCTTCTTTCTGGGAGACATTTTAAACACCCTAACTCGGATCACATTGTCGAATTTCCACCCGGACCTCTCCAATTTGGAGATGGTAGGGTTATGAATATTTCTGAATTGGAGTTTGATACTGGTATATTACAGATTATCACTCCAACAGATTGTATTAAAGATCGCCTTGCTCATTATTATCATTGGGGTGACCGACAATGCCTCAAACAAGCCATATTAGTTGCCTCTAAACATAAAATTAACCTTAAAGAGGTTCAAGAATGGTCTAAATCTGAAGGCAAGTTAGATGAATTCGAGAAAATTAAAGACGTTCTAAGAAAGAATTGATTTTTGGCCAGTAACTTTCTGATAACTATAATGTTATTTTTATACGCCGGTTAAGGACGGAGGTCCGGACCCTTCGGGGTTACTCAGGACGGGGCATCCGTTAGCCAGAGCCTTTCATTCACCCGGGAGATTCAAGGAGTGTAGAGAAATTGTTATATATCATTGGCGGAGCACCAAGAGTCGGGAAGACTATCATCGCCCAAGAATTCCTGGAGAGGACAAATGTCCCCTTCCTGAGCCTGGATCTGCTAAAGATGTCCCTGGTCAAAGGTATGCCCCAAGCGAGAATTGATCCAATGGATACAAGCGCAGAGGTTGCTGAGCAAATGTGGCCTGTTGTGCGGGGGCTTTCTGTAACGATACTTGAAAACGAGAGGGAGCATTTAATTGAGGGAGATATAATATTGCCATCTCATGCTCAGGAATTGGCAGCTGAATTCCCTGGAGATGTTCGAGCTTGCTTCCTTGGCTTTGAAAACGCAAACCCTTCTGAGAGGCTGTCGACCATTCGCTGTCATCCCGGACCGGAAGATTGGTTGAGCCAGTTCGATGACCACAAAGTGCTCTCCATGATTAATGAGATGATTGAGTACTCCAGACAGGTTCGTGAAGATGCTCAAGCGAGGGGAATTCCATATTTTGAAAATTTAGCCGACTTTAGAGAGTTCAAAGAACAAGTACTTCGCTATCTGGTAACTGGCCAAATCTAAGCCGAAGTGATACTACCTAATTATTAGCTATAGCTGACCACCTAGAACAAACGGATGACCGGAAATAATAAGCCTGGCAGCGAGTGAGCTCATCCAGAAGCCCACTGAGAACAAACAAAAAATCATTGAAAGCACAGTTGGGAAAAAATTATGAAACAAACAACAGCAGTTCACATCCAAAAACTAGGGAAGAATTTCGGAGAAGTCAAAGCGCTGAAGAGCGTGAGCCTGAAAATTGAAACTGGTCAGATCTTCGGACTTCTAGGCGCCAACGGAGCAGGAAAAACTACCCTCATTCGTCTTCTAATTGGCTCCACGAAACCATCTTCCGGGCACTTAACTGTATCAGGATTCGATCCGACAAAGAAGAAACGTGCTATCCGCAAATTAATTGGCTACATGCCCCAGTCTCCAGCTTTGTACGAAGACCTGACCCCACGCGAGAACATTCACTTC
>Ga0255385_10020_pt1 | contig 16059 bp, 16 predicted proteins | sample ANMaggSeSYBR01G3_FD_182103 | JGI IMG/M metagenome (GOLD analysis project Ga0255385, IMG submission 182103) | Sediment cell enrichment communities from methane seep in Santa Monica Basin, California, United Staets - ANME aggregate JGI... | ecosystem: Environmental > Aquatic > Marine > Cold seeps >...
ACAATTCCAACAATGTTATTTCCGGAACGGATATAATCGAATCTGCCTTCAACAGTTTTCAAATTGCTTAACGCTGTAAGTACTTCTGATGGTTTTTCTCCAAGCAATACGGCTGCAGCATATACTGCTAAAAGGTTATATGCATTAAAGGTTCCAATCAGATTACTACAGAATTCCTGCCCATCAATGTTTAATAAAAGACCATCAAAGTGATTTTCGATGATTTTACATTTAAAGTCAGATGCACTTTTCAGGCTATATGATTTTCTTTTAGCTCGTGTATTCTGAAGCATGATCTTACCATTTTTATCATCCGTATTAGTTAGAGCAAAAGCTTTAGCTGGTAATTCATCGAAGAATTTTTTCTTGGTTTTCAGGTAGTTGTCATAATTCAGATGGTAGTCAAGGTGATCATGGCTAAGATTGGTAAATATTCCTCCCGTAAATTCCAATCCTGCAATCCGATCCTGATCGATGGCATGCGAACTCACTTCCATGAAGCAATATTCACAACCCTCGTTTACCATTAGGTTCAGCAGTTCATTGATCTGGACAGGGTCGGGTGTCGTGTGTGTAGCACTAAATACTTTATTGTCGATCTTGTTTTGAATGGTGGATAACAAACCTGAAGGATACCCCAGGTTTTGAAATAATTCGTATAATAAGCTGGCGATGGTGGTTTTGCCATTGGTTCCCGTAATGCCTACTAATTTAAGCTTTGAAGAAGGAAAGTGATAAAAATTGGAAGCAGTAATCCCAAGAGCTTTAGAACTATTATTTACCTGAACATACGTAATTCCTTTTTTCTGCTCAGGTAGAATTTCACAGATGACTACTTTTGAACCTGATTGAATTGCTTTTTCTATATAAGAATGTCCATCTACCTGGGTACCTTTAATGGCAATAAATAAATCTCCATCATTAACATTACGTGAGTCAAATTGAAGTGAATTAATTTCAATGTCTGTTGATCCTACGGTTTTAATAATTCCAACCCCTTTTAATATGTCGGTTAATTTTTTCAAACTTTTAAACAGCTAGTCTTAAATAAATCATATTACCTTTTTTAATCCTGGCACCGGGCGAAAGTGATTGTTCTCTTACAAATCCTCTCCCACGCATTTTTACGATTAAGCCAAGGTTTTCTAATACATATATTGCATCTTTAGCTCCCATACCTTTAACATTGGGTACTAAACCTTCCTTAATAATCCTTGTATCAAGCCTTACCGAACTATCAGCTTTCATTGCAATGGCCCATTCTGCATTTGTGCTTAAGGAATCCAATGGAATTTCCAGTGTTTTATATATCTGTTCCAGCTCTTTTTGATATCCTGTAGCATAAATTGGATAATTTGTATTGGTATCTTCAATTTCGTTTTCCTGATGGATTTCAAGATTAGTAGCATACACTTTATCAGCAATCTCCTTGAACACAGGAACAGCCACTGAGCTGGCATAATATCTACCGGTCGAGGGACGGCTGACAACCACAATACATGAGTATTTAGGTGCATCTGCAGGAAAATAGCCCACAAATGATGCATTGTAGTTTTGTTTGTCGTAACCACTGCTTTTATTTGCTATTTGAGCAGTACCCGTTTTCCCGGCAATTTTATACGGTGATTTGTTCAGGCTTGTAGCAGTACCGCTTTCAACAACTCCCTTCAGAATGTCATGGGCTTTTTCAAGTGATTTTTGAGAACAGATAGATTTGTTTATTACTTCCGTTTTAAATTCTTGAATGGTTTTTCCTGCACATTGGATCTCTTTAACAAACATGGGCTTAACCATTTTGCCATTATTTGCGACTGCATTGTAAAAGGTTAACAATTGCAGAGGAGTAAGCTGGATTTCATATCCAATCGACATAAAGGGGAGTGATACTTTCGACCAGCTGCTGTTTTTTGTATCTTTTATAAAAGGTTTCCCTTCCCCTGGAATTTCAAGACCAATCTTTTCATGAAGAGACATATCGTACAGCCTGTCGATATAACGCTGAGGTTGTGACACATATTTATTATAAACCAGTGTTGATACACCTGCATTTGATGATTTTTCAAATACTTCTTTTATTGACACCCGACCATCACGAATCCCATGAACATCCTGTATGGTCAATCCGAAATAAACAGCAAACCCTTTTCCAATATCAATGGTATCTTGCAGATTCTCAAGACCATCTTCGAATAAAGCAATCATTGATGGAAGTTTGAATGTGGAACCTGGTTCAATACTGGTCCCTACAGCATAATTATAGGTTTCATAATATTTTCCAGTGGATTGATCTTTGGTTAGATTGGCAATTGCTTTAATTTCTCCTGTTTCCACTTCCATCAAAACAGCGCATCCCCATTTGGCCTGGTGTTCGATTAAATGATTATATAGTGCCGATTCGGCAACATCCTGAACATTTAAATCAATGGTTGTGATGATATCTTTACCATCTTCCGGTTCAATTTCATTTTCATCAAATACCGGAACCCAGTCGCCATTATTTATTCTTCGCCGAAGTTGTTTCCCATTTTTCCCACTCAAAAATTCACTATATGCCCCTTCAATGCCGACAAATAAATTTTCATTTGGATTTTCATATCCGATTGTCCTTTCAGCTAAGAGGCCGAACGGTTTTTGTCTTTTCGTTTTCGGAATTATGATCAACCCACCTTTATACTTGCCTCTTTCAAATATGGGAAAGGTTTTAACTTTTTTAAGCTGATCGTAAGTAACATTTCGTTTTACGAGATAATAGCGGTTTCTCTTCTTTCGTTCACTGATTAGTTGTTTTTTATACTGGTTTTTGGATTTGTCACCAAATAAACTTGCCAGTTCTCTTGCCAGTGCATCAATATGATTTCGAAAATAGGCATCCGAAATAAGGGGTGAAGCTACATCCATCCTGATATCGAATATTGGGACAGAAGTAGCCAGCAGGCTTCCATCTGATGCATAGATATTACCACGCACTGCTTCAACATTGAAATATTTCAGGGTTTGTTTTTCGGCTTTTTCCAATAATTCGTTCCCTTCGTATACCTGTATATAAATAACTTTAACAATAATGGCTAGGCCAAACAAAAGCATGAACAGGTATACCAGGAAAACCCTCCACAAAATATCTTTTTTGATGTTTTTGTTTTTCACGTTAGTCTTCTTCTACAAAAATTTTGTTTGGCGGAACTGTTGACTCCTTAATTCCTTTATCCTTTAATCTCTTGGCTACCTGCGATTGTCTGCTGCTTTGCATCACCTGCGATTTATTCGTGACATATTCATAGCGCATTTCCTTCAATTGCTTCTGAAGTCTTTCGATCTTCCGGATATTTTTTTCTGCGTAATAGGAATTGCCGATATAAATGATTGCCACGAAAGCAAGAAAGAGCAGGAAGGGAAGATGTTTTGCCGTACGTTCCCTTGTAAGAAAAGTACCTCCCAGAATATTCTGGGCTGATCTGGCAGCATTGTTATTACCTTTTTTTTTCTTCTTTTCCTTTGCCATTAGATTTTTTCCGCGATTCTAAGTTTTGCACTTCGTGCCCTGCGATTTCTTTTTATTTCTTCTTCAGTTGGTACTACTGGTTTTTTAGAAATCAGCTTAAATTGAACCAATGGATTACCGAAGAAATCTTTTTCAATTTGACCTTCAAAATTTCCTGATTTCAGAAAATTTTTAACCAGCCGATCTTCAAGCGAATGGTATGAAATAACCACCATTCTTCCTCCTTTATCCAGTAATTCTACCGATTGGCTTAATAAATCTTTCAAAGAGCCCAGTTCATCATTTACCTCAATACGCAAGGCCTGGAATAACTTTGCATAAAATTTATTTTCCAAGCCTTTCGGTGCACATTTAATTGTTGCTTCCTGTAATTGTTTTGTTGTTGATATTTCTTTTTTGCTTCGTGTTGTTTCTATTTCTCTGGCTATTTTTGATGCATTTTTAAGTTCTCCGTATTTCCAGAATATTTCTTTCAATTTGCCAACCGGATAATCATTCACGATCTGTTTTGCCGACAAACCTTTTTTTTGATTCATCCTAAGATCCAATGCTCCCTCAAATCGCAATGAAAACCCACGTTCAGGCTCATCAATCTGGTAGGAGGAAATTCCCAGGTCGGCCAGGATGCCATCAACAGGAACTGCTTTATACAACTTCAGGAAATTTTTCATGTACCTGAAGTTTTGGTTGATCAATATCAACCTGTCATCCTCTTCCTTATTCACAAGTGCATCCTTATCCTGATCAAAAGCTATCAAAGAACCCTTACCAATGTGTTTTAAAATTTCATGGGAATGGCCGCCACCACCATAAGTTGCATCGATGTAGATACCTTCCTCTTTAATATTTAAACCTTCAATGCTCTCTTTTAATAAAACCGGTTCGTGATACATTATTCGTCGGTTTTATCCATTCCTCCCATCACATCCTCAGCCAATGTTCCAAAGTCAATTTTTTCATCACCCACTACTTTTTCATAATTCTCTTTATCCCAAATCTCAATTTTATTGATTTGTGAGGTCATTACAATATTTTTATCAATGCCGGCAAATGTCATCAAATCTTTAGGTATGAGCAACCGGGCATTATTGTCGAGGATTACAGGTTTTACACCGGCCATAAACCGGCGGATGAAATCCACATTTTTCTTTACGAACCGGTTCAGCTTGTCGATTCCAACCATTTCTTCATCCCATTCGGCTTTTGGATATAACTCAAGGCAGTTGTAAAACACACTTTTTTTAATCACAAACCCATCATTTAAAACAGGAAGCAGCTCCTTCTTTAAGCCGGAAGGAAGCAACACCCGTCCTTTGGAATCTACCTTGCATTCGTACGTATAAGTCAGATGAGTCATGTGCTTATAATTTCATGGAGTAAAAATAAAATAAATTTCCCACTTTTTACCATTTGTTAACAACTTTTCCCATTAATTCCCACTTTGAATAAAATAAACTCCTTTTTTTCTGAATTATTACATGATATAGGGTTTGTATTTTATTAACAAAAATGTGTATAATCGCATGGTAGAAACTATCTGGTAATGATTGCTATTGTCTCATTAATATATGGTTAGTATTTATCGAATGGTTATTAGTGGCGATTATTGCTTAATTTTGCATGAAAGTGACCCTGAATATACTTATGGATGAACTAAAGATCACCGAACGCACCATTGACATAGAAGGAGTTATTAAGTCAAAAAATCCCGGGCTGGCGAAAGCCATTCCGAGATTTGTTTTAAATTACCTGAAGCGGTTGATCCATGAAGATTTTATCAATAAATTCCTATATGAAAACAGGGAGTTGATGGGTTTGGATTTTGTGGATGCCATCATTAAAGGATTTGGTGCGATTGTCAAAGTTCAGGGAGAGGAAAATATTCCCAGGCAGGGGCGATTTATCATGGCTTCCAACCATCCGCTGGGTGGATTGGATGGAGTTGCATTGATGCAAGTTGTGGGTAAAGTTAGAAAAGATATCATTTTCCCGGTGAATGATATATTAATGTATTTGCCAAATTTACAGGAGCTTTTTATTCCAATCAACAAGCATGGCAGCAACACTGAAAATATCAGGATCATACAGGAAACTTTTGAATCAGAAAAGTTAATGTTATATTTTCCTGCAGGCCTGGTATCGAGGAAGCAACGGGGAAAAATTGAAGACCTGGAATGGAAAAAGACATTTATAGCAAAAGCCAAACAATACAAACGGGATGTTATTCCGGTTTTTATTAATGGAAATAATTCCAAACGATTTTATCGGATTGCTAATTTAAGGAAGACATTCAGGATAGGGGCCAATATTGAAATGTTGTTCCTCCCTGATGAAATGCATAAGCAGCGAAATAAAACCATTGAAATTATCGTTGGAAAAACGATCCCGTTCGAAACATTTGATAAAAGCTATAATTTTAATGAATGGGCACAGAAGGTCAAGAATTATGTTTATGCCATGGGCAAGGGATATGCAGAGCCTTTCGACCCTGAGAAATTTTAAATTTAGGAATCAAAATTAACCACAGATATGGAAACTGTAATACCCCCGGTTGACCGGACTTTACTTGAAAAAGAACTGACTGATGAATTGTTTTTCAGGGATACCAATAACGGCAACAATAAAATTTACATTTTTAAGCATGATCAGGCACCCAACCTGATGCGCGAACTGGGCCGGATCCGTGAGATTACTTTTCGTGAGGCAAGTGGAGGTACGGGTAAATGTTGCGACATAGATGCCTATGATACCGGAAAATCACCCTTTAAACAATTAATTGTTTGGAACCCGGAGGATAAGGAAATAGTTGGTGGCTACCGGTATATAATGGGAAAAGATGCTGAAAAGGATCAGAATGGTTGTCCCAAAACCCCGACTTCCAAATTATTTAAGTTCTCAGATAAATTCATAAAGGAATACTGGCCGGTAACTTTTGAACTGGGGAGGTCATTTGTACAGCCGATATACCAACCCACGGTAAACCTGAGAAAAGGTATGTACTCATTAGATAATCTTTGGGACGGGCTGGGCGCCATTTCTGTTGATAACCCGGAAGTAAAATACAATTTTGGGAAAATTACCATGTATCCGAGTTTCGATTCGTTTGCCAGGGACATGGTCCTGTATTTTATGCATAAATATTTTCCAGATAACGATAACCTTGTTAAGGCACGAAAGCCTCTTGTGATTCAAACCAGGGAAAAAGTATTAAAAAGTATTTTTTCAGGTGCGAATTATGATGAGGATTATAAAATACTGGTACAAAAAGTGAGGAGGTTAGGCGAGCAAATACCACCACTTGTAAATGCTTATATGAACCTTTCGGGTTCCATGAGGACTTTTGGAACTGCAGTAAATGAGGCTTTTGGAAATGTAGAAGAAACGGCTATAATCATTACTATAGCTGATATATATGATTATAAAAAAGATCGTCATATGTCTACCTATAAATCTAACGATTAATTACTACTCATTATCTTTGCCAGAATTTAATTTTGCCATATGCAAATCAAACAGGCACGTTTTGTTATAAGCAATACCACTCATTTAAAATGTCCTCCACCGGATTTACCGGAATATGCCTTTATCGGACGCTCAAATGTGGGTAAATCTTCTTTGATCAATATGCTAACAGGTCGTAAGTCGCTGGCAAAAATTTCAGGTACTCCTGGAAAGACACAATTGATCAACCATTTTATAATAAATGAAAAATGGTACCTGGTTGACCTTCCGGGATATGGATTTGCAAAAATTTCAAAAACAATCAGGCAGAAATGGGAGAATATGATCTGGAATTATTTGATAAACAGATCAAGCCTGGTAACCACATTTATTTTGGTTGATGCAAGGCTGGAACCACAAAAAGCCGATCTGGAGTTAATAACCTGGTTTGGAGAAAAGAACCTGTCATTTGTGATGCTATTTACCAAAATCGACAAACTTTCTAAACGGCAATTATTGATCAATGTTGAGAATTATAAAAAAAGATTAAGTGAACAATGGGAGGAATTACCCTTATCAATTATTACATCGGCTAAAACAGGAACAGGAAAAGAGGATATTCTGGCATATATTGCTGAAACAATAAATACTAATTTTTAATCAAGTTTAATTTCTCTGTATCTTTTTTAAAATTTCTTCCCCGGTTAATGATACATTATAGACAATGACCATTTGAATTTTCTTTTTTTCCAGCAGGATTCTAACTTTTCGTCCAAATTCACAAGAAATAATCATGCGAACATTATATTCGGCCAGTAAGTCCACAACATGTTTTCCCACACCATCTGGTTCTGTTGCATACTTGTTTTTTATAAAACTAGCGGTTTTGGAATTTAAATCATAAATGCAGAAATATTTGCTCCTCCCGAAACGGTCATCCAATCTTTCGTTTAAATGATTTCCTTTTAATGCAATGGCCAGTTTCATTTATTTACTTCCTAATTTTGAATAATGATGATTTAAAGTGCTTGTAAATTTATCCTGTTTACAAAACGGACAGGATATAGCATTGTCAATTGAATTAAATGAAATATCACATTGTATACATATGTACCAGTTGTCCTCAAAATAAATGTTTCCACCTTTAAAGCTGATGTTTTTACCCTCTGTAATTGCAGTTGCAATTTTTTTTCTTGCTCTGTCGTATATACGTGTAAGTGTGGGTCGGGAAACATTCATGATAATAGCAACATCATGCTGGTTTAGATTTTCATAGTCCAATAGCTTGATGGCCTCAACCTCATCCAGGTTTAGCTCTATTGATTCTGAATGGTAATGTCCAATAACTTTATAACCCTCGATTCGAGGGGGCAAAAAGACCTTTCTTTGTTTTTGTTTTCTTGGCATATACTAAACAACAAATATAATGAACATATGTTCGCTTGGCAGGTTTATAAGAAAAAATGTAATTTTACAAAAACGATTAAATCTATGATTAATGGCTAAAGTGATTATCGAACAACTGGGAGAAGCCGATATTAACCAAAGAGGTATACGAAACTGGCCTGTTTGGGAAAAGGAGATATCCCGATTTGATTGGTCGTACAATGGTGATGAAGAGTGCCTGATTTTAGAAGGAGAGGTAATTGTTGAAACTGGTGAGGGTGTTTTTGCAATTAAGAAAGGCGATTTTGTAACATTTAAAAGTGGTCTGGAATGCACCTGGGATATCAAAAAACCCATCAAAAAGTATTATAATTTTCCCTGATGTTTCTACTACTCTGAAATCAACGTTTAATTTATGTAAAGGCCACATTCATGGTATATAAGGTTTAGTCCTTAGTCCAAAACATTGCTAACTAAAAATTGTAAACCGATTAATGGAAGGAACTGTAATAAAATCTACCGGCAGTTGGCTGACTGTACTAGATAGTGAAGGGAAAATTTATAATTGTAAGCTAAGAGGAAAGTTTCGAATAAAAGGTATTAAAACAACCAATCCTGTTGCTGTAGGTGACAATGTACTGTTTGATCTGCTAAAAGATAAAAAAACAGGCTTGATCAAACAAATTCTGCCCCGTCATAATTATATCATCCGGAAAGCTACAAAACTTTCGAAGGTTTCTCAAATCATTGCTGCAAATATTGATCAGGCCCTGCTAATTGTAACACTTGCACATCCAAGGACATCCACTGGTTTTATCGATCGATTCCTGGTAACAACGGAAGCATATCATATACCGGCAGGCATTGTTTTTAATAAAATTGACCTGTATGATAAAAAACTAGGACAATTACAGGATGAATTAACGGCAATCTATCAAAATGCAGGTTATCAATGTTTGTGTGTGTCTGCTTTAGAAGGAAATAACTTAGATGCATTTACAAGCGCTCTAAAAGGAAAACGAACCTTAATATCCGGTCATTCAGGTGTTGGAAAATCTGCATTGATCAATGCCGTTGAACCCGGATTGGAATTGAAAACAAAAGAACTTTCAGCGTACCATAAAGTTGGAATGCATACCACTACTTTTGCAGAAATGCACAAGCTTTCATTTGGTGGATTTATCATTGATACCCCTGGAATAAAAGAATTCGGTCTCACTGATTTTAAACGCAAAGAAATTGCAGAACGGTTCCCCGAAATGAGAAAATACATGCATGATTGCAGGTTCAATAATTGTACACATATTCATGAACCTGATTGTGCGGTTTTGGAAGCTTTGCAAAAAGGCGAAATCAGTATGTCGAGATATGAAAATTATTTGAGTATTTTAACAGATGATTACTGGGAAAAAACAGAAAAAGATTATCGGTTGTGATAATGATTAAATTACCTATTTTTAAATTTATGATCATAACATTTTTCATAGATTGCGGTTTAACTATTAGTTATCAATAAATTTTTACAGTATGATTGCAAAACAGCTCATAACAGATCTGGCATCTGTTGTTAATACGAACAATACCGGGTCGGATGTTTTATATTTTATGGATGAAGACAAACTTTCTTACCTGCCCGTTGTAAATCAGGGGAATTATCTGGGTTTGATCAGTGAGATGCATGTGTTTAACCTTAAAGATCCGGATAAGCCACTGGTTGAGCAAAATATTCAGTATAAGAAGGTTTATGTAAATGAAAATCAACATATATACGATGTCATTAAAACGATGTCGACTGAGAAAATTCCCCTTTTGCCTGTACTTGACGAAAAAGGTCGTTATGCCGGTTGCATAAGTATTAATACCCTGATAGAGCACTTTGGTAAATTCACTGCGGTAAACAATCCGGGAGCAATTATATTGTTAGAACTAAATCAAAATGATTACGTATTATCTCAAATTGCTCAAATAGTTGAATCACATGATGCTAAGATATTGAGTTTGTACGTAACATCTGATAAAAACTCAACCAAGATGGAGGTGACGATTAAAGTCAGTAAAATGGAAATTCAACCGATAATTCAGGCTTTCAACAGGTATAATTACATTATCAAAGCTACATACACTGAAGATGAAGAAATGTATAATGATTTACGCGATCGCTATGATTCTTTAATGAATTATCTCAATATTTAAGAATGAAATGGATATTTACATTTTTGTGTCTATCGCTTTATTTGAATTCATTTACAGTAAAAGCAGGATTTAGTGCTGGATCAGGTGATCCTGATTCGGTGAATTTACCCGAAAATGTAATTATCAGGAATATTTCATTCAAAGGGAATAAAATAACCAAAGAACCTATCATCAGGCGTGAATTGTTATTTAAAGAAAATGATACCATTCCTGTAAAAGAATTAAGCAATATTTTACAACAAAGCCGAAAAAATCTTGTAAATACTTCCTTGTTTAATTTTGTTACATTGGATTCAATACCGGTTGAAGGTACTGCAGACCGAATTGATGTATCTTTTGATTTCATCGAACGATGGTATATTTGGCCAGTACCTATTCTTGAGTTAGCCGATCGTAATTTTAATGAATGGATTAAAAAAATGGATTGGAGCAGGTTAAACTATGGTGTTTTCCTTACCTGGAATAATTTCAGAGGGCGACGGGAAAAACTAATACTATACACCCGGTTTGGGTATGATCAGCGATATGAACTTTCATACCGGATACCATATATCAATAAAAAACAAACATGGGGTATGGGATTTGCCGGAGGATTGGCTCAGAATCATGAAGTTGCTTATAATTCATATGATTCAGTGTTAACTTCAGATGGTAATAAAGAACCGCAGGGAAACAGGGAATTTTTTTACAAAAGCGAATCTCATTATCCAAAAAAAGAAATTTTTGCTTATGCAGAAGCATTTTACAGAAAAGGGATTCACACAACAAATTGGTTCAAACTCGAATACAAGGATTTAACTGTTACCGATTCAGTTCTTTACAAAAATCTTGATTATTCATTTGATTCAGTTAATGACCAATTCCTGACATTATATTATCAATACCGGATGGATTTTCGCGATTATAAACAATACCCGTTAAATGGGTATTATTTCGATGTGGAAGTGGATAAAAAAGGACTTGGATTGATGCCCAATTCATCTGTCAATACCCTCTTTTTAAAAACGAACTTGAGAAAATACATCAATCTTAAGGGCAGGTTTTACTATGCTACAGGTTTTACGGGTAAAGTTTCCCCATTCTGGCATCAGCCATATTATTATCTGCGTGGGTTGGGATACAACAGGGATTTTGTCCGTGGTTATGAATACTATGTTGTGGATGGCAGGCATTATGCCCTATTAAAAAACAATCTTAAATTTGTATTGATTCCAACCAGGGTTCAAAACTTCAATTTTATTCCCTCAGAGAAATTCAGTAAATTATATTATGCTTTATACCTGAATGTTTTTGCCGATTTCGCTTATGTGTCTGATAACAGGGAAAATGTTTACAACCCACTTTCAAACCAGTTGCTTGTTGGGTATGGAATAGGTCTTGATCTGGTTACTTACTATGATTTCGTGATACGATTTGAATATTCATTCAATAAAATGGGAGAATCGGGATTCTTTATCCATTTTATGCCATCTATTTAGGCCCCATTTCATAGAGTTTTTTTCCTCGAATAACCTCAATAATAATGATCATAATAAATGTTAAATTGCTAACAGTTTATTTTTTATTTTGTAATCTTGCATATAATTGATTTTGACTTCAATTTATTAAGCCGGCATTAAATGAAGGTTGCAATATTTGGTAAAGTTTATGCGCCCGAAAACAGGGATTATATTCAGCAATTAGTTGATAAACTGCAAAGTCATCATATATCACTAATTTTTTATGAACCTTTTTATCAGAAAATAAAAAATGATATAGTTGTTAAATCTGAAATTTCATTTTTTAATGGCAATGAAGGCTTAAAAAATAAAGTTGATTTTCTGTTTTCAATTGGAGGTGATGGAACCCTTCTGGATATCATCACGTTTGTTCAGGATTCAGGAATACCCATTTTAGGGATAAATTTAGGAAGGATGGGATTTTTATCTTCGGTTTCCAAAGATCAGATTGAAACCGCCTTTGAACAATTTATTCATAAGCAATTCAAGCTGGATCATCGTACATTGATCAGGCTGGTGACAAAAGGAAATATATTTGGCGAATTAAATTATGCATTGAACGAATGTACGGTGTATAAAAAAGATCCCTTTTCTATGCTTAAGATACAGGCATTTGTTAATGGTGAATTCCTGAATTCTTATTGGGCTGATGGGTTAATTATTGCAACACCTACAGGTTCAACAGCATATTCTCTGAGTAACGGGGGGCCTATTATACTTCCACGCTCACAGAACTTTGTAATTACACCGATTGCAACACACAATTTAACTGTGCGACCCATCGTTATCCCTGACAGCAGTGAAATAAGGATAAAAGTAACAGGAAGGATAAAGGAGTTTTTTGTAAGTCTTGATTCCCGTTCACAAGCTATTGATGCATCTATGGAACTTATCTTAGTGAAAGAAGAATTTAAAGTAAATTTGTTACAATTAGAGAACGAAAGCTATTTTAAAACCATACGTCAAAAGTTGCTATGGGGAATTGATCTTAGAAATTGACAAACGTAAGATTTATCAGTAATCCGGATACAGGAAACAATACCGGATGTTAAATAAAAATTATATTTTTGCGGCGGTTTATGAGAAAATTAGGAATTCTATTCGTTTTTTTTATCATGTTTCTGTCTGGGCAAGCCCAGTTAGAGATAGGAGGATTTGTTGGAGGATCATATTATATCGGAGAGATTAATCCGAAAATCCCATTTCGTCAAACGAACCTGGGTTTTGGTGTGTTGTTCCGGTATGCACTTAATTCAAGGTGGGCAGTTAAACTAAATATATATGAAGGTGTGTTAACCGGTGATGATAAAATTGTAAAGTTCAATGAAGGTAGGTCGCTGAAGTTTAAATCAGATATAATGGAGTTGGGAGGAGTCGCAGAATTTAATTTTTTACCTTATTTCACAGGGAGTACAAAGAATTATGTAACACCTTATATATTTGGAGGGGTTGGTGTAGTATTTCACATTGCAAAAGTTGGTGATGTAAAATTAAGGGATAAATATACAGAAGGGCAGGAGTTTGCAGATGAACTCGAACCAGATAACTCTAGCGAAAGAAATTATTCACATGCAGCGTTTTGTATTCCATTTGGTGTTGGTGTAAAATACAGCTTTTCAAAACGGATTGCTGTTAGCCTTGAATGGGGCATGCGCAAAACATTTTCTGATTATATTGATGATATCAGTTATACTTATTATCAATATCCTGATGCTTACACGGAAGGGTCAAGTGATTATAATGATCTGCTTTATTCTGATCCAAACCTGGATCATGAGCCAAATATGCAAAGGGGTAATTCAGAAAATGATGATTGGTATTCTTTTGCAGGTTTAACAATTACTTACAATATAAACCTGAAGAACAGGAATAAATGTTCAGATTTTCAAATCGGATATTAGGATTGTGAGATATAACAACTGAATGAGTTGGAAAGATAAAATAGATATTGAACGATTACCACAGCATGTCGCCATTATAATGGATGGGAACGGCAGATGGGCAAAAAAACGGGGAAAGTTAAGAACCTTTGGTCATAGCCATGGAGTTAAGTCGGTACGTGAAACTGCAGAAACTGCTGCAGAATTGGGAATTAAGTATTTAACACTTTATGCATTTTCAACTGAAAATTGGAACCGACCCAGATCAGAGGTGAATGCATTGATGAAATTACTGGTAAGAACCATTCATAAAGAAACCAAAACCTTACATGATAATAAGATCCGGTTAATGGCGATCGGGGAATTGGATGCATTACCAGAAATCACACAGAAAGAACTGCAAGAAGCTATAAAGGATACAGCACATCACGAACGTATGGCCATGATATTGGCGTTAAGCTACAGTTCGAGATGGGAATTAACCCAGGCAGCTAAGGAATTGGCAAAAGATGTAGCTTCTCATAAATTAGATCTGCAAAAAATTGATCAGCAATTATTTGAATCATATTTAGCCACAGCAACTATTCCTGATCCGGAACTGTTGATCCGAACAAGTGGCGAATACCGCATCAGTAATTTTTTATTATGGCAAATTGCATATTCCGAACTTTATTTTACACCTAAGTTTTGGCCTGATTTCAGAAAAGAAGATTTATATGAAGCAATCGTTGATTATCAAAATAGGGAAAGAAGATTTGGTAAGACCGGTGAACAAATAATTAAGTAGAAGAATGAGAATGAAAATTAGTGGATTGGTATTGGTATTTTGGTTTGCGATTGTGGCAGTTTACGGCCAAATTAATCTTGGAGATCTGGAAGAACTTGATTATGCCAATCCTAAAAAATATGAAATAGGAGGTATCACTATATCAGGTATTAAATACCTTGATAATAGTGTTTTAATAACTTTGTCAGGATTAACGGTTGGCGATGTTATATCCATTCCCGGGGAGGAAATTTCAAAAGCTATCCGAAATTTATGGGATCAGGGACTATTTGAAAATGTCATCGTTTCAATAACGAATGTACAGGGTAATCTTGTTTTTATAAATATCGATTTGAAAGAACGACCACGCATGTCCACTTTTTCATTTGGTGGGGTTAAAAAATCGGAAGCTGATAATATCCGGGATGAAATTAAACTTGCCAGTGGAGATGTAGTTACCGACAATATGTTAATCAGGACGACGAATACTATAAAAAGTTATTTCACTGAAAAAGGATACCTGGATGCTGAAGTTAAAATTACCCAAATTGAGGATTCTTTAAGAATTAACCATGTTCGATTACAAATTGATATCGACAAAAAAGAGAAAGTCCGGATTCAATCCATTAACATTATTGGAAATACTGAATTTGATGATCAGAAAGTAAAAAAATACCTGAAGGAAACAAAAGAAAAAGGGTCGTTTAAACCATTTGCAAATCTGGAAGGGTTGATATTTAATGTTGTAAAAGATATAGTAACACTAAAATTTACTAAAGTAGCTGATGATTCCAGGGATTATGTGAATGAGAATATTAAACTCCGGATTTTTAAATCTTCTAAGTTCATTAAAGATAAGTATGAAGATGACCTGGTAAACGTGATTGATAAATATAATTCGGTTGGTTACAGGGATGCTAAGATTATGAGCGATTCAATTTACCGAAATCCTGATAATACCGTGAGTATCGATTTAAAATTATACGAAGGAAGTAAATATTATTTCAGGAACATTACCTGGATCGGAAATACAAAATATCCGGATGCATTTCTGAACCGGGTTTTAAGAGTTGAAAAGGGAGATGTTTATAACTGGGAATTATTAAACTCCAATCTTACATTCAATCAAACCGAAGATGATGTAAGTTCACTTTATATGAATGATGGATACTTGTTTTTCCAGGCTAACCCGGTTGAAGTATTGGTAGAGAATGATTCTATTGACCTTGAAATCAGGGTATATGAAGGAAAACAAGCCAGAATCAATAAAGTATCTGTAAAAGGCAACACACGTACCAATGATCATGTGGTTGTAAGGGAATTAAGGACCCGCCCCGGCCAGTTATTTTCCCGGTCGGATATAATAAGAACAACGCGTGAACTTGCACAATTGAG